>Ga0272443_10000333_pt1 | contig 90257 bp, 90 predicted proteins | sample SSMAcet12_FD_193581 | JGI IMG/M metagenome (GOLD analysis project Ga0272443, IMG submission 193581) | Marine sediment archaeal communities from Little Sippewissett salt marsh, Falmouth, MA, United States - SSM-Acet-12 | ecosystem: Environmental > Aquatic > Marine > Wetlands > Sediment ...
TTCACAGGGGTTTTGCGTCGTGACTATGTTGAATGGGTGACTTGTGGAGCTTAGGGGAGTCGAACCCCTGACCTTCTCATTGCGAACGAGACGCTCTACCAACTGAGCTAAAGCCCCAGGGAACCGTATGCCACGGTTCGATCGAATCTATTTACAAATTTTACCGTTCTCCTGCAACGGCACGGGCAGGCAAAAATCCGGCGAACGAAAAAGCCCGCCGGTTCGTCGGGGCGGGCCTTTGCGATACCTTGCCTGCGGCTTTCCTCAGGCGCTTTCGCGAAGCGCGTTTCTCAGCATTTCGAGCTGGTGCTTCACGCTGCCGTCGAGAATCGTGTCGCCGACCTTCACGGTTGCGCCGCCGAGCAGCTGTTCGTCGAGGGAGAGCTTCGCCCTGACTTTCTTGCCTGTATAGGCCGCGAGTTCGTTGATGAGCTTTTTCGACTGCTCGTCGTCGAGTTCCACCGCGCTGTGCACGTCGACGTTGACGATGCCGTTGCGCTCGTCACGCAGGGCTCCGTACTCCTCGATGACCTCGGCCAGCAGCGCAGCGCGCTTCTTGCGGCAGAGCAGGTCGATGAAGCGCAGAGTCTGCTCGCTGAGCATGCCCTTGAAAACCTCCTTGAAAACACGGGCCTTCACGTCGCCCTTGAGCAGGGGGCTCTTGAGCATGTTTAACAGATCGCGCGATCCAGCTACCGTATCTCCGATCACTTCGAGATCAGCCGTTACCGTATCGAGAAACCCGCCTTCTTCGGCGACATCGAGAAGAGCCGTGGCGTAGCGGCGGCTTGCAATTGCAGTTGACATTACCCGTGCGTTTTCTTAGTTGCGATTCCTGGAAAGGTCCTGGATCATGTTGTCCACGATACCCTTCTGCTTTGCGGCGTCGAGGTTCGCCATGATGATCTTTTCGGCGCCTTTAACGGCGAGATCGGCAACCTCGTTTCTGAGCTCGTCCAGAGCGCGGCGTTTTTCCTGCTCGATTTCGTCTTTCGCCGACGAAATCATTCTCGACGCTTCTTCCTGCGCTTTGCGGGTGATGTCGGCGCGAAGCTGGTCACCGTATTCTTTTCCTTCCCTGATGATCTTTTCAGCTTCCGCATCAGCCTTTGCCAGAAGCTCGCTGTTTTTTCTCAGTGCGGCTTCGGCCTCTTCCTTCGCCGTGTGCGCACGGTCGATGGAGGACTGGATGCCTTTTTCGCGCTCTTCGAGGGCGCCGAGGATCGGACCCCAGGCAAACTTTTTCAGAATGAAGAGTACGATAAGGAACGTTACCGCCGTCCAGAAGATAAGGCCCGGATTCGGATCGAGCAGGCCGCCGCTAAGAAATACAATTCCTGACGCAAGCATGGAACTCTATTCTCCTTTATGGATTTAAATGAAGTCCGGTTGCGCCAGGCCATGCCTGCCGCAACCGGATGCAAATCACTGTACGTCTATACCCTTTCGCTTACTTCAGGGCCAGCAGAACGCAGATAACCTCACCGAACAGAGCCACACCTTCGATAAGAGCGGCGGCGATGATCATGGTCGTGCGGATGTCCGCGGTCGCCTCGGGCTGACGGGCGGTGCCTTCAGCAGCGGAGCTTGCGATATTGCCGATACCGAGACCTGCGCCTATGACAGCGAGACCGGCGCCGATGCCGGCACCAAGATAACCCAAGGATTCGTTGCCCAAACCTTCCATGTTGTAATTACCTCCAAATGATTTGTTATGAGTTGTATGCTGAGAACTGGTTGTAAACCCGCTTTAAAAAGTACTGAATATAAAAAAAATAAACCGAATCGCCATTCCGGCCCGCGAATCAGTGCGCCGCCTCGCCTTCATGCCCTTCGTGCGCCGTGGCGAGCCCTATGAACAGCGCCGAGAGCATGGTGAAGATAAACGCCTGCAGGAAGGCCACGAATATTTCGAGCAGATAGATGAAAATCGAGAACGGGACGGAAACGAACATCGCCACGATATAGCTCTTGAGAATGAAGCTGATGAAGATCAGGCTGAGAATCACGATATGGCCCGCCGTCATGTTGGCGAACAGTCGAACGGTGAGCGCGAACGGCTTGGTGAAGAGCCCGATGACCTCGATCGGGATCATGATGATCCAGAGCGACCAGTGCGTTCCCGCCGTCAGGTGGGCCAGATAGCCCTTGATGCCGTGAGCCTTCACGGCGGCGACCTGCGTGATCAGGAAGGTGAAGACGGCCAGCGTGAGCGTTACGTTGATGTTGCCGGTAGCGGTCGCACCGTAAGGAATCAGACCGAGAAGGTTAAGCAGCAGAATAAAGACGAAAACGGTGAGCAGATAGGGCATATGCCTTTCGTAGCCCTCACCGATATTGGATTTCGCGACATCGAGACGTATGAACTCGACAAGCGATTCCATGGCATTGGCGAGCCCTTTCGGAGCCTGGCGGTTGGTCATGGACTTGTACCGGCTGCCGACGTAGCCGAAGACGAGCAGCAGCACCAGCGAAGCGATCCACATCATGACGACATGACGGGTGATGGAGATATCGAAGCCGCCGACGACGATCCTGGGAAGCTCCAGTTCGGCGAAGGGCTCGAAAGCCATCACGTTGGAATCGAGAATATGATGCATGATGACGTCGCCGGCGCTTTCGTGGCCGCCTTCGCCGTGGGCGGCGGCCGCCTCGGCGTGCGCGGGCGCTTCGCTGTGCGCTTCAGCGGCATCTTCCCCGGATGCGTACCCGAGACTGCCGAGCCCGAGCACCAGTGGAAGGAGCAGTACGAAAGCCCTCGAGAGCACACTATTCCGCAAGACGTTGAGCCGTTTCATGCAACTTTCTTTTTCTGTTTGTTCTTTTTCTGGTAACCCAGAATCTCAAGAATCATGTAAATACAGTAAAACGCGAAAAACGAGATCACGAAGTCGTCCACCGCGACCAGGCGCTGAACGATGATCACCGCGACCAGCACCATGAGAACAAGAAGCCTGAGCGTCACGCCCCCGAACACGAGCTTGGTGAACGTAGGCTGGTCCTTGTCGTAAGCGTATTCAAAGAGCAGGTAGCCTGCGAGACTGTTGATCACCACCATGATCCAGGCGGTAAACACCGCGCCGATATCGATCCCGTACTGCCCGACGCTCCAGAAGGTTACCCCCCATAAAATGACGGACAAGATACATAACTTTAAAAGAAAATCAAACAAAGGTTTCATATGATCCGTGATTGAGCCGGCCGCCAGGAACGACCGGGCGTTCAGCGTTTTTTTCTGTTGGCGTTCCTTACCACTTTCATCAGCACGAGCACCATCCCCACCATGCCGACGACGACACCCAGAAGCAGAAGAAGCGGCGAGGTCCCCAGCTTTTCGTCGGCCCAGTAGCCGATGAGCACAAAAAAAGCAAAACTCCCGGCAATCTGAAAACCTATGCCGAGATAATCCGACAGCGCCCTTACGGACCTGCCGAAATAATCCTGAAACCGTTCGTCATCGTCGCGCCGCATGTCTCGCCCTCCGTTTCACTGCGCCGCTTCCGGAGCCGCCTGTGGCCCGGAAGCCGTTGCGCCGTCCTGTTTCATGAACACCCTTCCGTTGAGTTTCGCGCCGTCCTCCACGTCGAGCGCCGCCACCGTCAGGTCGCCGTCGACGCTCGCGGTCGGTTCGAGCCGCAATTCGCCCGAAACATCCGCGCTGCCGTTGAACGATCCGGCGATCCTCATATCGACGGTCTCGACCTCGCCCTCGACGCTGCCGCTCCGTCCGACGATCAGCGCGGCGCGGCAGGTCACCTTGCCGGAAACGATCCCGTCGATCCTGATGTCTCCCTCGGAAACAAGATCGCCTTCAAAGGCCGTCCCCTCCATCAGGAGCGTCGGTCCCGATTTCGATCCCGTTTTCCGTTTTCCCCCTTTTCTTCCGAACATGATGGATTTTGTTTTGTTTACCCGGATTTCAGAAAGAAAGATACGACTCCGGATCGACCGGTATGCCGTTCTTCCAGAGTTCGAAATGCAGATGCGGACCCCGTGAATCCTTGCCGGTGTCGCCGGAAAGCGCTATGATCTCCCCCAGTTTCACCTGCTCGCCGCCTTTCCTGAGCAGGCGGCTGCAGTGCTTGTAGAAGGTCGTGTATTCGCCGTGGTCGATTATCAGGGTGTAGCCCGTCCCGATCGTCCAGCCGGAAAAAATCACCGTTCCGTCGGCCACCGCGCCGACCGGCTCGTTCGGGCGGGACGCGATGTCGATGCCGTAATGACTCCCCGACGGCCGGAAGCGCTGTGAAACCGTACCGGTCACCAGCCTGCCGGTAAAGCCCCGGGGGCTCTCCCCTCCGGCGGAAACCGCTCCGGGCAGCACCCCCGAACCGCTGCGCCCCTGTCGACGGGCGCCGACAAGCACGCCGCCCTGAAACAGCGCCGTTTCCATGCGGTCGCTGAACGCATGCATCCGCTCCATCTCCGCGACGAGACTGTCGACCTTTCCGGCCTGTATCGCGATAAGCTGCTTCTGCTGGCTGGGAAGAGCCGTACCGGGCAGCACGTTCGCGAGAGGGGAACGGAGCAGCAGGAACATTGTGCCGGCAGCCGTCAGGAAAAAGGCGAGCACACCGCAGAGCACGAAGAGCGCCGCCGGCCCTTTCAGCAGCGTCACCGGACCGGACCGCCCGTCCGCCGGTATGAGGCTGAGGGTGTAGGATCCGTTTTTCCTGTGACGCGGCGCCATGGGGGCTCAGGAAATCCCGTACTGTTGACGATAGACCCGCCAGGTCGACTCGATGAGCGTCGCGGTATCGCTGAAGCGGGGCTCCCAGCCGAGCAGCTCCCTCGCGCGGGAGGACGACGCAACCAGTTCGGCGGGATCGCCCGGCCTTCTCGGCGTGACTGCGGCCGGAATATCCCTCCCCGTGACCTCCCGGGCCTGCTCCACCATCTCGAGCACGCTCACCCCGTGCTCGCTGCCCAGGTTGACCGCGAGACTTTCGCCGTTCCTGACGATGTACTCCAGTGCGGAGACGTGCGCCCGTGCGAGATCGCCGACGTGAACGTAGTCGCGGATACAGGTCCCGTCCCTCGTCGGGTAGTCGTTTCCGAATATCGACAGCTCTTTCCTGACGCCCGCGGCGACCTCCATGACCACCGGAAGCAGGTTTTCAGGATGTCGCTCGAGTCCCCCGATTCTTCCTTCGACATCGTAGCCGGCGGCGTTGAAATAGCGTATGGCCGCGTATTTCAGCCCTTTCAGGCGATCGTACCATTCCAGGAGACGCTCGATCTCGAGCTTGGTGAAGCCGTAGAAATTCTCGGGATCTTTCGGATGGTCCTCGTCGATGGGCAGGTAACGGGGCGAGCCGAAAATCGCCGCCGACGATGAGAAGATCACCCTGGGCAGGCCTGTGTCCAGCGCGGCGTTGAGGATATCGATGGTTCCGGAAATATTGGCCTCGGCATACCCTCCGGGATCGGTCATCGACACACCGGCGGCCTTGAGCGCAGCGAGATGGACACAGCCGTCGAACCCTCCGGCCATCACCTTGCGCAGCTGCACGGGGTGGGCGATGTCGCCGTGCACGAAGTCCGCTTCGTCGAAAAGGTTCATGGCGCTGCCGCTCGACAGGTTGTCGAAAACCGTCACGCCGTGGCCGCTGTCGAGAAACGCCCTCGTTACATGGCTGCCGATGTAGCCGGCGCCGCCGATGACAAGTATCTTCACGATGCTGAGGTTGGTGGCGAAATGCTCGTCTGTCCCTGCAAAGATAACACTTTCGCCGATATTCCGTATTTTGCACTCTCGTACACCAGGGGCACGGCGACGTGCCGCAATCCCCGGACCGAAAAACGATCGGCGCCATGCACACAGCAGTTCACCTCGCAGCGAAAGCGGTCGCGCTCCTCCTGCTGCTTCTGGTCTCCTGCGGCCGAGGCGGAGAGGAACGGATTCGCGAATACAACCGGACGCTCGGAAGGATCAACGCCAACCTCGAACTGATCAACCGGAAGGAAGGAATGATCATCGCGACCGGCTCATCGACCGAGGGAGTCTACGACGCGAAAGACAGCCGCAGGATAGAGAGCGCCATCACGGACAACCTGAGGGCGATAGATTCGATCATGGCCGTGAACCGCAGCGAACTCGACACGCTGCGGCAGCGGCTCGCGAAGGGCGACAGGACCATACAGGAACTGAAAAAAACCGTCGACGGCCTCGGCCGGACCCTCGAGCTGAAGGAACAGGAAATACTGCGGCTGAAAAAGGAACTCGATCGCTCGCACCTGTCCATCGCGAGACTTACCGACAGCCTCAATACGGCATTCTACATCGCCGCCCCGGAAGACAGCCTGAAAAAATGGGATATCGTCAGGAAAAAAGGCGGCTTTCTGGGCATTATCGGCGGCACGCGCCAGCTCGACGAGAACATTTCGCTCCGGCGCTTTGCACGGCTGGACAAAAATCGGGCGAGACGGATTCCCGTGCCGGCCCGCAAGGGCGATTTCAGGATCGTCACCACCCACAACCGCGATTCCTATTCCGTGAGCGAGGAAGGCCCCGGAGGTCCGGAGGCGATGCGTGCGGGCAATCTGCGCCTCTGCTACCTGGTCGTCGAGGACCCCGCCCGTTTCTGGGCGGTATCGAATCTTCTGGTCATAGAACTCGATGACTGAGCCGTTCATCAGACCCGGGATATTCATGGAATTCGGCGACCTGGTCGCCGTGCAGACCACCCGTCGCGGTGGCGTGAGCCCGGCCCCGTGGAAATCCTTCAACTTCGGCACGAACACCGGCGACGATCCGGAAAACGTGAAGCGCAACCGCCGCAGGCTCTGCGCGCTGCTCGACCTGGACCCGTCGTCGCTGGCGACGGCCGGCCAGGTGCACGGCACCCGCGTGGTCCATGCGGTCCGGGGAGGGCTCTATCCCGACTGCGACGCTTTCGTCACGGCGACGAGGGGCGTCTTTCTCGGCATCCTTACGGCGGACTGCCTCCCCGTGCTGCTCCACGACCCGGCAACCGGTGCGTGCGGGGCCGCTCACGCGGGCTGGAAGGGAAGCGCGGGCAACATCTGCGCCGAGACGCTCGATGCGATGCGCCGCGCTTTCGGAACCCGGCCCTCGGACTGCCGGGCGTGGGTCGGAACCGGAATAACCGGAACACGCTACGAGGTGGGCGCCGAGGTGGCCGAAAGGTTCGCGGCCAGATACCGCAGGCCTGCCGCTCCCGGAAAGTTCTTCCTCGACCTTGCGGCGGTCAATGTCGACCAGCTGAAAAGCGCCGGTCTCCTCTCCGACCGCATAGGCGTTTCACCCTTCTGCACGGCAGGGCACAACGATCGTTTCTATTCCTACCGCGGGGAGCGCGGACAGACAGGCAGAATGCTCAGCCTTGTCGGTCTTCGACGCATCAGGACGCTTTGCTGACGGCGACCAGGACCGTCCCGATCTTCTCCTCCAGTTCCCTTACTTTCCCAAGCTCGGCTTCGGTCAGGTTTTCGGCAATGACATCGTAGCTTGAATAGGAAAGCAGCGTTTTTCCGATCTGGCGCTCGAGCCCCCGGATTTCCTCGATCTGTTCGGGGGTGAGTTTTGAAAGACTCGACAGCATGATAAGCCCTCCGTGGTTTGACGGTTGACGAAACCCCTTGCAATAAATTTACGAAACAGCGGCGACCGCGGGCAGTTGTTTCACAAGCCTTTTTGGACTAAATTCATGCTTTATGCAAAAACAGGAACCCGGCTTCCGCTTTCGCAATCGTTAACATTTTAGTCCTATCAGAAACATGAATGACAATGAGCTTCTGAAACAAAACCACAGGGCCAACGAAATAGTTTTCAAGGGGCTTGTGGAATTTGGCTGTTTCAAGGCCGCTCTCGAACTCGGCCTTTTCGACGAACTCGCCGAAGAGGCAAAAGACGTTGAAACCCTTTCAGCCTCGATCGAGGCGGTCCCGCAGAGACTGGCCATGCTGCTCGAGGCTCTTCGTCAGATCGGCATCACCCGGCAGGAAGACGGGAAGTGGGCGCTGAGCGATTTTGCGAAAAGCATGTTCGTTCCGAGCGAAGACCACCCGAATCTCTATATGGTCCCGGTAGCGAAAGCGATGGCATACACCGCCGAGAACTTCTACATCAGGATGGCCGAAGCCGTCAGGGGCAAGCTCGATTACAAGGGTGAAACCTCCTACCCTCCGCAGACAAAGGAAGAAAACCTGTACTTCGAGGAGATTCACCGCCGAAACGCGCATTTCTCCATCAAGCTGCTGCTCGAAGAGGCGAAACTGGAAAACGCCGAAACGCTCGTCGATGTCGGCGGAGGGATCGGGGATATTTCCGCCGCGCTGTGCATGAAGTACCCGCAGCTCGATACGACGATCCTCAACCTTCCTGGAGCGATCGAACTGGTTGACGAAAACGCCGCTGAAAAAGGTATCGGCGACCGCCTCAGAGGCGCCGCCGTCGACATCTACAGGGAGGACTATCCTTCGGCCGACGCCGTCATGTTCTGCCGGATTCTCTATTCCGCGAACGAGCAGCTGACGGAAATGATGTGCACGAAAGCCTTCAACGCGCTCAAGCCGGGCGGCAAGGTGCTCGTGCTCGACATGATCGTCGACGAGAAGGACAACCCGAACTTCGACTACCTGAGCCATTACGTCATGGGTATCGGCATGCCGTTCTCCGTGCTCGGCTTCAAGGAACAGTCGAGCTACAAGCCGATCCTCGAAAAGATCGGGTTTGGCGATGTACGCATGGTGCGGCGCTACGGGCACCTCTACGTCGAAGCCGTCAAGCCTGCCTGAGGCACCGTTCGGATAATCCTCGCATTCGATACGAAAAAGCGGGAAAAGCCGCCCCGGAAATGCCGGAGGCGGCTTTTTCGTTTACGCGAAGGTCTTGCAGTAACCCCCGAAGAGATCGTGCGCCTCGCGGCAGATCGCTTCCCGGAAATCCGGGTGCGCTATGCCGGCAAGGGCCTCGGCCCGCTGCCGCATGTTCTTGCCGTGCAGGTTTGCGATTCCGTATTCCGTCACGACGTACTGCACGTGCGCCCTGGTCGTCACCACGCCCGCGCCGGGCTTGAGCACCGGAACGATCCGGGATTCACCTCTCCTGGTGACCGAGGGGAGCGCGATGATCGGCTTGCCTCCCTCGGAAAGCGCCGCGCCGCGAATGAAGTCCATCTGGCCGCCGACGCCCGAAAAATGCCTGCGGCCGATCGAGTCCGCGCAGACCTGCCCGGTCATGTCGATCTCGATCGCGCTGTTGATCGCCGTAACCCTGGGATTTTTCCGGATCTCCCTCGTATCGTTGACGTAGTCGGAAGGAAACATCTCGACGAGCGGGTTGTCGTCGACGAAATCGAAGAGCTTGCGCGTGCCCACCAGAAAGCTCGCGACGATAATCTGGTTGTGCGTTTTCTTGCATCGCCCGGTGATCACCCCTTTTTCCACAAGGTCCACCACGCCGTCGGAGAACATCTCGGTATGGATCCCGAGATCCCTGTGGTTCGACAGCGCCGCAAGGGTGGCGTCGGGAATGGCGCCGATGCCCATCTGAAGGGTGGCGCCGTCCTCCACGATTGAGGCGATATTTTCCCCGATGCTCTTCTCGACCTCCGTCAGTTCATGACCCGGGGTTTCCGGCAGCTCGTCGTCCACCTCGACCATCGCATCGATGTTGCTGCTGTGGAGCAGGCCCTCGCCGTGAGTCCTGGGCATTCTCGGGTTCACCTGGGCGACGACATGCCTGGCGGTATGCACGGCCGCCCTGGCGGCGTCGACCGATACCCCGAGCGAACAGTAACCGTGCCTGTCGGGCGGCGAAACATGAACGAAAGCCACGTCGAGGGGCAGCACGTTGTTGTAGAACAGGGCGGGAACCTCGGAGAGAAAGATCGGTATGGCGTCCGCGCGCCCGTCCTGCACGGCCTGGCGCACGTTCTTGCCGACAAAGAGCGCATTGAGGCGGAAAATCCCTTCGTACTCCGGCTTCACGTAGTCGGCCGCGCCCTCGGTGTGCAGGCTGACGATCTCGACGTTCCTCAGCTCGTTTGCACGTCCGACCAGCGCGTCGATAAGGCGCTGGGGAGTCGCCGCGGCCGTCTGGAGAAACACCCTGTCGCCGGGCCGCACGACCGAAACGGCTTCTTCCGCTGAAATGGTTCTGTATTTCATATGAATGTTCAGGCTCCTTTTATTCAGTACTTTCTTTCTTTGGGAACAAACCGGGGATCGGTCGCCGCAAGCGAAAGATCGACGGCCTTTTCAAGTATCGCAACCCGCCCGTTTTCGTCAAGAACCGCAAGAGAGTGCTTCAGATGGTTCTCGTCGTCACGAAGGGGGTAGTCGTCCCTGCTGTGCGCGCCCCTCGACTCCCGACGCTCGAGAGCGGCCGCGGCCACGGCCATGGAGTAGTTGACCATGTGCTGCAGTTCGACCGCCTCGAGCTGTTCGGTGTTGAAATGCCTCGTCGTGTCGCTCACCCTGACGGCGGCGGCCCGCTCACGCAGTTCGCCGAGCAGCCGGACGGCCTCCTGCAACCCCTCCTCGTTGCGGAAGACCGAAACCTTTTCCATCATGACCGCCTGCAGCGCAAGCCTGACCTCAGCGACGCTCTCTCCGCGCTGCCTGCCGGAAAACGCCGCCATCTCGTGCCGGACCCGTTCCTGCAAGCCGGCATCGAGAGCGAGCGGCTGCACGTTTTTCTTCAGGAAAGCCGCGATATCCTTGCCGGCCCGCCGGCCGAAAACGATGAGGTCGAGCAGGGAGTTCGAACCCAGACGGTTCGCGCCGTGCACGGAAACACAGGCAACCTCGCCGGCGGCCCAGAAACCGTGAACCTCGCTGCCGGCCGCGTCGCCGAGGACCCGGCCGTTGACGTCGGTGGGAATGCCTCCCATGGCGTAATGGCAGGTCGGAAGCACGGGGATCGGGGCGAGGGCGGGATCGACGCCGAGATAGATTTTCGCGAACGACTCGATCTCGGGCAGTTTCTCGGCGATCTTTTCATGGGTGAGCGCCGTCAGGTCGAGCAGCACGTGATCCTTCAACGGGCCGGCCCCTCGTCCCTCGCTCAACTCGCTGTAGATGCTTCTGCTGACGATGTCCCTCGGGGCGAGGTCCTTGATGCTCGGGGCGTAGCGCTCCATGAACCGCTCTCCGGAACCGTTGCGCAGAACCCCGCCCTCTCCCCGGGCCGCCTCGGTGATGAGAATGCCGAGCTGGTAGAGGCCCGTGGGGTGGAACTGCACGAATTCCATGTCCTGCAGGGCAATGCCGTTGCGCATCGCGATCCCGAGGCCATCCCCCGTATTGGCGAACGCGTTCGACGTGGTCTTCCACGCCTTTCCGTAGCCGCCGGTAGCGAACATGACCGCCCGCGCGTGGAAGGTGACGAATTCGCCGCTTTTCAGCTCCATGGCGACCACGCCGTTGACCGCGCCGCCGGCCATGCAGAGATCGAGCACCTGGAATTCGTCGTAAAACCGGACGTTCTGCTTCAGCGACTGCTCGTAGAGCGTGTGAAGGCAGACGTGACCCGTCCTGTCGGCCGCATAGCAGGTCCTGCGCACCGGAGCCTCGCCGAAGTTGCTCGTGTGGCCGCCGAAAGGACGCTGGGCGATACGCCCGTCTTCGGAACGTGAAAAGGGCACCCCGAGATGCTCCATCTCGATGATGGCCCTCGGCGCGTCGTTGCACATCACCTGCACGGCGTACTGGTCGGCGAGGTAGTCGGATCCCTTTATGGTATCGTAGGCGTGCCAGAGCGGGGAATCGTCCCCGGCGTTGCCCAGCGCCGCGGATATCCCGCCCTGGGCGGCGCCGGAGTGCGACCTGAGCGGGTGGAGTTTCGAGAGCACGGCGACGTCGTACTCTCCCGAAAGCTCGACGGCCGCCCTCAGGCCGGCCAGCCCTGCCCCCACTATGACGACGTCGTGATATCTTATTTCCATACTCCCGAATCCTTTGTTATGCCACGCCTCAGAACCAGTTCCCGACCGCAAGTATCGACACGACGCCCTGAACGGACAGCAGGAGCACCGCCGCCCAGCAGGAAACAAGCACGATTTTTCTGTGCATCGGCCGTTGCACGTAATCCTCCAGGACGTTGTTCAGACCGTTCATGCCGTGCATGACGGCAAAAAGAAGCAGCATGACGTCGACGAACATCCACAGGGGATTGGCGAGCCGCTCCTGCACCTTGCGGGAACTGATGACATGCTCGCCCTGAAGCGCCGGTTTTATCTTCCCTTCGGCGATGGCCTCCGCGAAACCCGGTTCGGTGGCGGCAAGCTCGCTTGTACTTTCAAGGTACTCTTCCGCGGTATCGAGAAATCCGGCAGGCATGTGCTGAACCCAGAAATGCAGCGCAAGAAACAGCACGAGCCCCAGACCGGTAAGGCGCTGCGCCAGCCATCCGAAAGCCCTTGTTCTTGAAGGGCGGGCGTCCCTGTCCTGCGTCAAAACATTCTTCATGGCAGCAACTCGGCGATATAGGGAGCGAGAATGGGAAAGCCTCCGGCGAGCGTCACGACGACCGTAAGCACGATCACCGCGTAGAACAGCGGTTTCTGGAGCGCGGAACGGAAGAAAATATCCTGCAGCATGATCCTCGTGCCGTTGAAAGCGTGGAACGCCACCGTAGCGAGAAGCAGAACCTCGGCGACCTTGAAGAGCGGGTTGCGATAGGTCGTCACGTAGATCTCGAACGATGCCGGATCCGCGAGCGAACGCAGTCCCATGATATGCAGTACGAGATAGAGCACGAGAAAAAGCCCGGTCAGCCGGTGCAGCAGCCAGGCCGCCATTCCGGGCCGCAGCCTGTAGGAAAATGCCGTGGTCAGGAAATTCCTGAATGATGGTGAGTCTTTGACAGAACCGGAGGGTTTGCTGTTTCCTTGCATCCGGAAAGGGTAACGGTTGATACGGGGCGCCTGCACTCGTGCTGACAAGATAACACCTCGCGCGCAAAGAACCATCCCCAAAGCAAGGCCCTGCGTCACGAAACTGAAAAAAAGCGCGAACGGTTGCGGAGGGTTACTGTTTGCGGCGGCGCAGATACGCCGGCATGTCGGTCGATCCCTTGTGCATGATCTCGTCCCGCGGGTCGTCGGAAGATCCCTGGGACGGCCCCTGGGACGGCGATTTCCTGGCGCCCACTTCCATCGGGTCGTGAATGGAGATGTTCCTGCGGATATAGGCCGGTATCCGGAGATCGTCGGGCCTGAGATCCTGGTATCCCGGGGATACCTGGCGAGTGAAAGGCTGCATCGGTATCGCCCGGCCGCCCTTCGGTTCCCCGGCATGCATGCCGTCGAAAGAGAGCGGCTGCTCCTCGCCCGCGGCCCGGCTGAACCCCGTGATGATCACCGTGACCCGTATCTCGCCGGAAGCGTCCCGGTCCTCGACATAGCCGTTGATGATTTTCGCCTCCCTGCCGACCTGCTCCTCGATATAGCTCATGGCGTCGGACATGTCGCGCATGGTGACGTCGCCGGTCATGTTGACCAGCACGCCCTTGGCCCCCTTGAGGGAAACGCCTTCGAGCAGCGGGCTGGTAATGGCGTCCGCCGCGGCCTTCAGGGCCCTGCGGTCGCCGGAACCCGAGGCCGATCCCATGACGGCGTCTCCGGCGCCGGACATGATGCTGCGCACGTCGGCGAAATCGACGTTGACGTGGCCGTGGCTCGTGATGATGTCGGCGATGCCCTTCGCCGCGCGGTACAGCACGTCGTTGGCCATGTTGAACGCCTCCGTGGCGCTCACGCCTTCTTCCGCTATGCTGAGGATCTTTTCGTTTTCGATGACAATGAGGGTATCGATGTACTTGCGGAGTTCGGCTATCCCCTTGTCGGCGATCTCGGCCTTGATCTTTCCCTCGAAATTGAAAGGCCTGGTAACGACACCGATGGTGAGGATTCCCATGTTCCTCGCTATGGAAGCGATCACCGGCGCGGCCCCGGTCCCCGTTCCCTTGCCCATGCCGGCCGCGATGAACAGCAGGTCCGCTCCGCGGATCTGGTCGGCGATGATTTCCCGATCGTCCTCGGCGGCCTGCCGGCCCTTTGCCGGGTCGGCTCCCGCGCCGAGCCCGCTCGTGGCTTTCTTGCCGATCTGTATTCTCAGGGGGGCCTTCGAATTGAGCAGCGCCTGTCGATCGGTATTGAAGGCAATGAACTCTACCCCCGCGATCTTGCGATCGATCATGTTGTTGACCGCATTGCCCCCGCAGCCGCCGACTCCGGCGATCTTTATGGATACGCCCTTGTCCTGTTCGTGTTCAAACAGGCCGGGGTCGAGTTCAAACGCCATATGGCAGATTCCTCCCTTTTAGTGCTCCGTCGTGTTCGTTGTCCGTCACAGCTTTTCCCACCAGTCCTTCAGCCGGTCGACAATTTTCCTGCCCGCTTCCGGGGAAACTTTCGGCAACCTGTTCCGGGCGCTCTCCGTCCCTGTTCCGGCGTCCGGAACCGCTTCCGGGCCGGCGGCGGCCTCCGGGCGGTTGTCGATAACGTCCGCGTCCTGAAACGTACTGTTTTCGAGCGAATAGGCGACAAGCCCCATCACCGTGGCGTACATCGGGTTGTTGATGGATCCCTTGATCCCGCCCGAAACACCCTCGGGATAGCCGGCCCTGACATCCAGGCCGAGCACTTCGGCAGCCAGGTCCTCGGTACCCGGAATGAGGCAGCCCCCTCCGGTAATCAGCGCTCCGGCGTTCAGGTATTCGTAGTAACCCGAACGGTTGATCGATTCCCTGACGAGTTCGAAAATCTCCCGCATGCGGGCCTCTATGATCAGGACCAGCGAGCTTCTCATGAAGGATTTGCCCGGCCGCCCCTCTATGCCGTCTATAAGTATTTCCTCGTCGCCGGAGTGGTTGCGGTCGTAAGCGGAGCCGTGCTTGATCTTCAGTTCCTCGGCAACCTCGTAGAGCGCCTTGACCCCGTAGGCGACATCGTGGGTCACATCGTTCGCCGCGACCTTGACCACTTCCGAAAACCGAATGGCTCCGTCGATGTAGATCGCGACCTCGGTCGTTCCGCCGCCGATATCGACGATAACGACGCCGCTCTTTTTCTCGCTCTCCTTCATGACCGCCATGCCCGAAGCGATCGGCTCGAAGGTCATGGTATTGACCTCGAGGCCGGCTTTTTCCACGCACTGCTTGATATTGCGGATCTTGGTTTTCATGCCGACGACGATGTATGCGCTGCCGCGCATGGTCGTGCCGGCCATGCCTATCGGATCGAGAACCCCCTCCTGGTCGTCAACGATGAACTCCTGGGGAATGACATGGATGATCTCGTGATCGATGTCGAGATAGCGGATATTGGTCCTGGCCTTGTCAAGAAACCTCCGGACGTCCGAAAGGTTGACGATGCCCGACTGGTTGACGCTGATTTCGGAATTGCTGTTGATGCAGTGGACGTGCGCACCGGAGATGCCGACGTTCACCTCCCTGATGCGGATCGATGATTCCCGCTCCGCGTCCGCGACGGCTTTCCTGATCGCATCGACCGTCTTGTTGATGTTGACAACCGTCGCCCGCTGGAGGCCTTCGGAATCGGCACGGCCGTGACCGAGGATGTTGAGCTTGCCCATGTCATCCCGCTCCGCCACGACGACGCAGACCTTCGTTGTGCCTATGTCCAGTCCTACGACTATGTTGCTTTTCTGCATGGTTTCGTCCAGTACGTATTGATGCCCTGGCAACGGCTCGCGCGGGACGCCTCAGGGACTCTCGACCGCAAAAACCCTCTCATCGAATCTCAGATCGACGGTTGCATAGCTGTCCAGGCCTTTTTTCGCAACCACCTTTTGCCAGAATATCTCGAATTTTTTCAACTTTTCCTTGTAGTTCCCGTCGTTGCCGACGATAAAGCGGGTGGGGGAACCTGCCGCCGTAAAATACGTTTTATTTCCTCCCTGCAAAGAGACACCGCGGATGAGCAGGCTTGCGTATTCCGATGCCGAAACAGCCTCGACGATCCCCTTGAGGATCTCGAACTGCTTTTCTTCGGCCTGCTCGGCACGCCCAGGGCCGGAGCGCCTTGTTCTCACCCCGCTGACCGGAGGGAGCGACGAGGCGGAAGAGGGGAGTTCGCGATAAGGCAAAATATAACCTTCCGTGTCAATTACCTGAACTTTCCGCCCGTCGGTTATGCGCGCCAGCGGCACGCGCTCCTCGAGCACGATGCGCACGACCCCGTTGAGCTCCCTTGCGACACGCGCGTTTCTGACATAGGGAAGCGCGGCGTATCTTCCGGCAAGTCCTGCGCTGTCGACGCTTTCGAGGCTCCTGCCGACGAGACCTTCGGCCTTCTTCATCAGCTCCTCGCTCGAAAGCAGCCGGTTGCCCGAAATAACGACCTGCCTGACCCAGACGGTTTTCTTCCACTTCTGCGCATACAGCGAAAGCCCAACAAGCGTCGCCGCCAGCAGCAGGATCAGCACAAGCGCACTCTTCCAGCGCCCTCGGGCCGCGGGAGCGGCGCCGTCCGCCGGCGGCTCCACGGGAGGGAAGCCATCCTCCTGCGATGCCGCGTTGCCGTCGGAAGGCGGGGGCGGCGGGGTGCTGCCCCCGCCTCTGTGGATAAAACGACCCATCAGCAGCAAACGTTTTCACATCCAAGCAGCCTGACCTCGAGCTGGAGCAGAACCCCGAACTTTTCTTTCACCCTTTCCCTCGCGGTCGCGATCAGCTCCAGGACATCGGAGGCTTTCGCGCCGCCTTCGTTGACGATGAAGTTCGCATGCATGTCGGAAATGGCCGCGCCTCCGTACCGCACTCCCTTCAGGCCGCAGGCCTCGATCATTCGTCCCGCACCGAGCCCCTCGGGATCCTCCTCGCGCGAGGGGTTGCGGAACACGCTGCCGGCATTCGGCCGGTCGAGCGGCTGCGAGAGCCGCCTTCTGGCGATCGCCTCGCTGCGCAGGGCGCTTCTCTTTTCGACCTCGCCGGCCGAAAGCTTTTCGAGGCGCATGGCGGCCCTGAGTATAACGCTCCCGGCGAGCGAACTCCGGCGATAGCCGAAGGACAGGCCTTCCCTGCAGAAGGTTTTCGGCTTTCCGTTGCCAAGCACCTCGACCCAGGAAACCACGGCGCCGATTTCCTGGCCGTAAGCACCGGCGTTCATGACAAGGGCTCCTCCGATCGTGCCGGGAATACCCTGAAGCATTTCCAGGCCGCCGAGAGACTGGGCGAAAGTTTTTTCCGCCGCGACCGGCAGCGGAACCCCGGCCCCGACCGTCAGCATGCTGCGCGCGAGGCTGAATTCCCCGAGCGCCCTGGTGGTAAGGATGACCGCGCCGCGGATACCCTCGTCGTGCACCAGTATGTTCGACCCCCTCCCGATCACCGTGCAGGGAAGCCCGTGCTTCCTGAAAAAGGAATACGCACGGCAGAAATCCTCCCGATCGAGCGGATCGATGAAAAAATCGGCCGGCCCCCCGATCCTGAGTGTCGTATGGTCCTTCATGGGCTCCCCGAGAAGAACCGTTCCCTTGACGGCTGCAAGCAGCTCTTCAGTACTTATCATGAAAAGGTTTTCATTAATTCGTCATTCCCGAGAATCTGTCTTGGTGCGCTGCGGCCGGCATGCGGCATGGCTCACGAGTCTCCCTCCGCACAGTGCTCCGCAAGTTCCGAAGCCATTCGGGTTATATCCCCGGCTCCCATGCAAAGCACCAGCCTGCCGGGCAGGCAGCAGGCCGAAACCGCTGAAAACAGCTCCTCCCGCGACGCGATGAAACGGACCTGCTCCGCTCCCGCGACCTTCGCCGCCTCTGCAACGAGTCCGCCGCCGACGCCGGGAAACGCTTCCGCTTTTTCCCTGGCGGGGAACACGTCGGCCACGAATACGCGGTCCGCATTCGAAAGCGCCCAGCCGTACTCGTCCGCAAAGTCTTTCGTCCTGGAGAACAGATGCGGCTGAAATACCGCGACGATCTCACAGTCCGGCCATCCCTCCCTGGCGGCCTTGAGCGCGGCCTTGACCTCGGACGGATGGTGCGCGTAATCGTCGACCACCACCGGACCGCCGCCGCCGCCGCGGCCGAACTTTATCTGGAACCGCCGCCGCATGCCGCTGAAGGCGCCGATGCCGGAGACGATCCTTTCGACGCTCAGCCCCATCTCCATGCCCGTGGCGATAGCCGCAAGGGCGTTGTGCACGTTGTGCCGTCCGGGCACCGCCATCTGCACCTCGGCGAGCTTGCGGCGATGGTACTCCAGGACGAAGCGGGTCTCGTTCCTCTCCACCCGGATATCCCTTGCCATGAAATCGGCCGTCTCCTCGACGCCGTAGGTTGTGTAGCGCCGGTTGAGGGCCGGAACGATGCGGCGAACCTCGGGCCAGTCGACACAGCAGATCACCCTCCCGTAGAAAGGGACCTTGTTGGCGAAATCCGTGAAAGCGCCCCGCAGATCGTCGATGTCCGCATAGGTATCGGTGTGCTCGATCTCGAGGCTGTTGACCACGGCTATCGAAGGCGTCAATTTCAGGAACGCCCGGTCGTACTCGTCGGCCTCGATGACCATGTACCGTCCGGTTCCGACCACCGTGCTCCCCTTGAGGTAGTCGGAAACGCCTCCGATCATCACCGTGGGCGACTCTCCGGCCTCGATGAGCATCGTGGCTATCATGGCGGTCGTCGTGGTCTTGCCGTGGGTTCCGGCAATGCAGACGCCGCTCTTGAACCGCATGAGTTCTCCGAGCATCTCGTCCCGCTTGATGACCGGAATGCCTTTCCGCTCGGCTTCCTGCAGCTCGACGTTGTCGCGCGCACCGACCGCCGAGGAGTACACCACGACGTCGCACGAGCCGACGTACTCCGGGCTGTGGCCCTCGAAAACGGTCGCGCCCTGTTCGGCCAGCTTGGCCGTTGTTTCGCTCGCGGCGAGATCGGAACCCGTGACGGCGAATCCCGATTTCAGGAGAAGTTCGGCTATGGCGCTCATGCCCGCCCCGCCGATCCCGACGATATGTACGCATCTGGTTTTTCCGAGTTCCACGTCTCTCCCTTTAGGTGTTTGCAAGCATGGCTATTCGTTCGGCGAGTTCCCCCGCCGCTTCCGGCCGGCCCTGTTTGCGGCAGGCCTCGCCCATGCGGGCCAGCGCGTCACGGTCGTGCAGGAGACCCAGCACAAGCTCCCTCGTCCGGTCCTCGGCGATATCCCTGTCCTCGACGAGTTCCGCGGCCCCCTGCTTCACCAGGGCTTCGGCGTTGAAGAACTGGTGGTTGCCGGTCGCATGGGGATAGGGAACCAGCACCGCGGGCTTTCCGAGATTGGTAAGCTCGGCCAGGGAGGAGGCGCCCGCCCGGCAGAGCACCAGGTCCGCCGCCGAATAGGCCTCGGCCATATCGTTGATATAGGGGCCGATCCAGAGACGGTCCGACGGTCTGCACTTTGCGCGGAGGGCCTCGAAATCGAGGGAACCGGTCTGCCAGATGATGTTCACCCGGCCGGACGTTTCGGCCGCCCAGCGCTTCACGGCCCTGTTGATCGAACGCGCGCCCCGGCTGCCCCCGAACACCAGAAGCGTCGGCCGGCCTGGATCAAGCCCGAACGCCTTGCGGGCGACTCCGGGAGGAGAGACGGAAAACGTCCTCGCCGGGTTGCCCGTCACGAACACGCCTTCCGTTCTTTTGAAAAAACGGGCGCTCTCCTCGAAGGAAAGGTGCACCTCGGTGGCCCGCAGGGAAAGCAGTCGGGTCGTAACGCCTGGAAAAGCGTTCTGTTCCTGTATGAGCGTCTTCTTTCCCATGATCTGCGCCCCGAGAAGCAGGGGGGCGCTGACAAAACCTCCCGTTCCGACGACCACGTCCGGACGTTCCCTGCGTATCAGGCGTGCGGCGGCAGCCACCGCCCCGGCGAACTCGGCAAGGACCCCCGCGTTCGCCGCGAAATCCGCCGGCCGTCGTCCGCGCCGGAAACCGCGCACCCTGAAAAGGTGCAGGCGGTATCCGAGCCGGGGAACCTCCGTGGCCTCGATGCCGTTTTCGGTGCCGGCGAAGGAAACCTCCGTTCCCGGGAACCGTTCGAGCAGTTCCTCCGCCATGGCGACCGCCGGGTAGAGATGGCCGCCGGTTCCTCCGCCCGCGAACATGATCCTCATGGGCGTTCTCCTTCGGGACTGCCCATCGCCGCCATACTTTCCGCAACGGTATCGCGGTTTCGCGATATGCTTATAAGTATCCCCACCCCGAGCGAGTTGAACAGGAGCGCCGTCCCCCCGTAGCTGATGAACGGCAGCGGCACGCCCGTCGTCGGAAGCAGGTGGCTGGCGACGGCCATGTTGATGAAGGCGTAGAGCACGATGGTGATCGTGATGCCGAGCGCCACGAAACGGCCAAACCCGTCGGCGGCGTGCTTGGCGATGACGAGTCCGCAGATGAAGAATGCCGCGAAAAGCAGCAGGACGCCTACGGCACCGACAAACCCGAACTCCTCGCCGATAACGACAAAAACAAAATCGTTGTAGGAAAGTGGCAGAAAGAGTTCGCGCTGCTTGCTGGCGCCGATGCCGAGGCCGAACAGCCCGCCGTTGCCCAGGCCGATAAGCGCCTGGCGCACCTGGTAGCTGAGATGCTGTTCGTCGCTGCCGCCGAAAAAGAAAGACATGAGCCTCGCGACCCTGTAGGGCTGCGAAACGGCGAAGACGGCCATCGCCGGAATGAGCGGCACAGCCGTCAACAGGAGGTGTTTCATGCGCACTCCGCCGAGAAACATCATCGAAAACCCTATGAGCGCGACGAGCGACGCCGTGCTGAAATTGGGAGCGAAGGCTATGAGCGACACAACCGTGAGCAGCAGTGTCAGCAGGGGGTAGTAGCTGTCGTTGAGACTCTTGATATAGTCTTTCTTGTCCGTTATGAGCCTTGCGAAATGAAAGATCAGGGCGTACTTGGCGAAATCGGAAACCTGGAAGCTCACCGGGCCCAGGGGAATCCAGCGGGCCGCGCCCTTGATGACCCCGATGAATTTAAGGAACAGCAGCCCCGCAAGCAGTGCGATACTCGCGAAGAGCAGGAACTTGCTGATCTTGCGGAAGACGCGGTAGTCGATCGACGAGAACACGAACACCACGCCGATACCGAGCACGGTAAAGACGATCTGGCGCCAGAGGAAGTACTCGGAATTGGAAAATTTCATCTCGGCCCATCCCGCCCCGCTGCTGTAGACCACGAGAACGCCGATGCACATGAGCACGACCACGATCAGCAGGAGAAGCTTTCCGGCAATGCCCTTTCCGATGAACGACTGCTGCGGCTGACGGGCTTCCTCCGTCGCCCCCTCTTCGAGAACGGCTTTCCAGTCTTTCATTCGCTGACCTCCTGTACAAGTTTTTTGAACGCACGGCCCCGTTCCTCGAAATCGCGGAACATGTCGAAACTCGAGCAGCCGGGGGAAAACAGAACCGTCCGTCCCGGCGAAGCCTCCCCGGCGGCGGCCGCAACGGCTTCGGCGAGGGAGTCGGCGCGAACGACGTCGACGACCCGCCCCCACGCCTCGGCGATCGTCTCACGGGCCTCGCCGAACGTCACCAGCGTGTCGACCTTCCGCCGCACCACCGGGAGCAGTTCACCGAAATCGGAGCCCTTGTCCCGGCCGCCGGCGATGAGCACCAGTCTTCCAGGGGACGATTCGAGCGCCTGGCGCATGGCGTTGAGGTTCGTCGCTTTCGAGTCGTTGATCCAGTCGGCCCCCCGGACCGTCCGCACATACTCCTGCCGATGCTCGACACCGCCGAAGGACGCCAGCCCCTCGCGAATCGCCGGAACCGGGATGAGGGCGGCGGCGGCCGCCGCCGCGGCGGCAAGGGCGTTTTCCAGATTGTGACGCCCCCTGAAGCTTCTCTTGAACAGCGACTCCGTGTCGATGACCCGCTCCCGAGCGCCCTTTGCGACGAGCGTCAGCCAATCTCCGTCCATGGTGGCATAACGTTCCGTGCCCGCCGGGACATCCGGCAGGTCCGGAGCGAACGGCACGAGATGCGGCAGCACGCCGCTTCCGTCGGCAAACCGTTCCCTCAGGACCGGGTTGCCTGCATTGTAGACCAGCGAGTCTCCCGGTTCCTGCCGCCGGAAGATCCTGTATTTCGCTTCCGCGTAGCGCTGCATGCTCCCCCCGTAACGGTCGAGATGATCCGGCGCGATATTGGTTATCACGGCGACCTCGGGACGAAAACTGTCGCATCGTTCGAGCTGGTAGCTGCTCAGTTCCACGACCGCGATATCCCGCTCGCCCATGGCATCGACGAGCGAGGAAAACGGCACGCCTATGTTTCCCACGCTGTGGACGCAATACCCCCGCGCCTCGGCATCGACCGCGCAGACAGCCGCAATGAGCGTGGCGGTTGTCGTCTTGCCGTCCGTTCCGGTCACGCCGATGATGCGGGCCGGACAGAACCAGAAAGCCGCCTCGATTTCGCTGACCAGCGGAACGGCCGAGTCCTCGAGCGCCCGTATGACGGGAGCGTCTCCGGGAACACCCGGGCTTACGACACAGCAGTCCGCTTCGCGCACCTCCGGCCCGTGGCCTCCCTCCTCGTAGCCGATGCCGTGACGGTCGAGCAGCGATCGCTCTCGCCCGCCAATCCGGCCGTATTCGCTGACGAAAACCTCTGCGCCGTGCCTTCGCAGCAGCAGGGCGGCGGCGACGCCGCTTCTGGCCGCCCCGACGACGCTGATTTTCCTGCCCGCTACATCCATGCCTCCTCCTTCCTCACCGCAGTTTGAGGGTCATGAGACTGGCCAGGAAAAAAAGGATCGTGATGATCCAGAACCTGATCACGATCTTCTCCTCCGCCCACCCCTTCATCTGGAAATGATGGTGCAGCGGCGCCATGAGAAATATCCTGCGGCCTTCCCCGTAACGCCATTTCGTCAGCTTGAACCAGGCCACCTGCATGGAGACCGAAAGCGTCTCGAGCAGAAAGGTCCCGGCAAGCACCGGCAGCAGCAGTTCCTTCTTGATGAGCAGGGCGATGACCGCGATCGCGCTGCCGATCGCGAGAGAACCCGTGTCGCCCATGAAAATCTCCGCCGGATGGGAATTGAACCACAGAAATCCGACACAGGCCATGACGATGGCCAGGCTGACAATGGCGACTTCGCCGCCGCCGGGAATGAACGCGATGTTCAGATACTCGGCATAGACCGCGTTGCCCGAAAGATAGGCGAACCCCGCCAGTCCGAACACCACGATGCCGGAGGTTCCCGCGGCAAGGCCGTCGAGGCCGTCGGTCAGGTTCACCGCATTGGAAACCGCCGTAATGATGAACACGACCACCGGAACGTAGAAGATGCCGTAATCGATCATGAGATCCTTGAAAAACGGAATGGTCGTCTCGCTGAGGAGCACGGAAAACGCCGGGTCGAACCAGGTATAGAAACCGATGAAAAGCCCGAGCGAAACCTGCCCGATCAGTTTGTATCTGGCGGAGAGCCCGCCTTTTATCTTCAGCACCACTTTCCGGTAGTCGTCGATAAAACCGATCGTGCCCATCCAGACGATAGAAAGCAGAATAAGCCAGACGTAGGGATCGTCGAACTTCGCCCACAGCAGCACTGAAACCGTCACCGCCACGATGATCAGCGTGCCGCCCATCGTCGGCAGCTGTTTTTTCTTCCTTCGGTGTTCCTCCGGCGCCTCCTCCTTGACCGGCTCGATGTATTTATCCTCGAGAAACCTGATGAGCCGCGGGCCGGCGAGGATCGTGATGAGCAGGGAAGTGATGGCTGCTGCGCTCGCCCTGAAAGTGATATAGTCGACCACGCCGAAACCGGGAGGATCGAAAGCGTCGTGAATGAATTGCAGCAGGTAGTAGAGCATGAATGCAATGAAAGTTTTATTGTTCCGATACCGTCATGAGGCCCTCGGCGAACCGTTCGAGCCGCATGCCTCTCGATCCCTTCAGCAACAGCACGTCGCCCGCGACGAGCGAACGCTTCAGAATGCCGAGCAGCATGTCGAAGTCGGTGAAATGGCCGGAGCACTTGCTCCCGGCCGCACGGCAGAGAGCCTCGGCTTCCGGGCCGAAGCCGTAGAGCGCGTCGAGCGCGTCGAGCGAAGCCGCGTAACGGCCGACGCCCTCGTGTTCCACCGCGGAAACCCCGCCGAGTTCGAGCATGTCGCCGAGCACGGCCACCCGTTTTCCGGGAGAGCGGAGAGTGCAGAGCACGTCGAGGGCATGGCGGACCGAATCGGGATTGGCGTTGTACGTATCGTTGATGACCGTTATTCCCCCGGCATCCTGGAATTCCAGGCGTTTCCATCCTCCGGCGGGGACGAGCGATTCAAGCCCCTCGCGTATTTCCGTCAGCGTCAGGCCGAAATGCAGGCCGACGGCGGCCGCCGCGACGGCGTTCGAAACATTGTGCCGCCCCGCGAAACCGATGCGAACCCGTTCGCAGGCTGTTTCGGTGCAGAGCGTGAAGCGCGTCGCTCCGGTCAGCTCCGGTTCCATGTCTTCCGCTTGGACGCTGCCTTCGGCGGACTCCATACCGTAAGGCACGACGCATTGCAGGCCCGCGGCGGCCGCGGCCAGCCTCGGGTCGTCCAGATTGACGAAAACCGTGCCGCCGTGCGCGCCGAGGTAACGGTACAGGGCCGTCTCGGCCTCCGCGACGCCCTCCAGATCCCGCAGGAACTCGAGATGCTCGTGACCGATGTTGGTCAGGAGGCCGTGCGTCGGCGATGCGATGGAGACCAGCAGTTCCATCTCGCCGGGATGGTTGATACCCATCTCGACCACGGCGATCTGGTGCTCGCGCCGCATGCCGAACAGCGTCAGCGGAACGCCGAGATGGTTGTTGAGATTCCCTTCGCTGCTGTGAACCGTGAAGCGCCTCCGCAGCACGGAGGCGATCATCTCCTTGGTGGTCGTCTTGCCGTTGCTGCCGCCCACGGCGATCACGGGCGCCGAAAAGGTATCGCGATAGCGGCGGGCCAGCTTCTGAAGGGCGGTCTCCGGGTCATCGGTAACGAGGTAGCGGCACCCGGCGGCATGCGCCGAAGGCCCCTGGCGCGAATACCACTCCCGGCTGACGACGGCGCAGCCCGCGCCCGCCCCGAAGGCCTGGGAGACGAAACGATGACCGTCGGTGCGCTCTCCGCCGAGCGCCACGAAAATCCCCCCCCGGACGACCGTGCGCGAGTCGATCGTCACCCGCGGCTCTGAAAAAAGCACGGGATCGGCGGCGTCGAATCCGGCAAGCGTGCCGACGCTTTCGAAATCCTCCCTGTTCAGACTGGCAATCATTCCCTGTTTCCGGTTAACGCATCCTTTCCCGGGCAAGCATGGCCGCCCTGGCGGTTTCCTGATCGGAGAAATAGGTTCTGGCTCCGCATTTCTCCTGGTATTTTTCATGCCCCTTTCCCGCGACAAGCAGGACATCCTCCGGACGCATGAGGTTGACGCCGCAGCGTATCGCCTCGGCGCGGTCTGAAAAACGGAGGTACCCGGCGGAACGGATCCCCGCGGTGATTTCATCCATGATGCGCTCGGGGTCCTCGTTCCTCGGGTTGTCGGACGTCACGATCACGCGTTTTGCCCGCGCCGAGGCGATGCGGCCCATCTCCGGACGTTTTTCCCTGTCGCGGTTCCCCCCGCAGCCGAAAACCACGATGAGCCAAGCCCCTTCCGGCTTGAGTTCGTCGAGCGTTTCGAGCACCTTTTCGAGCGCGTCGGGCGTATGGGCGTAATCGACGACCGTACATCCGCCCTTCGCTCCCTTGCCGACAACCTCCATGCGCCCCTCGACCGGCCTGACGTTGCCGAGCGCAGCGAGAACCCTTTCGGCGGCGATGCCCATGGCGATCCCCGATGCGAAAACCTCCAGCAGGTTCATCACGTTGTAGCGGCCGGGGAGCCTGAAGAGCGTCTCGTAAGACCTCCCGCCCGCGTGCACGCTCAGGCGGGTGCCGCTCATGTCGGCCGCGGTGACGACGGCACCGACGGTTTCCCGACCGGAATCCGGAGCCGAAAGGCCGCTGTCGAGCGAACAGCGGATAAGCCTTTTGCCGCAAAACGCTTCCGCCATGAAAGCCGCCCTGGGATCGTCCGCGTTCAAGACGGCGAATCCTTCGGGGTCGAGACTCCTGAACAGCAACCGCTTCGCCTCGGCGTAACGATCCATGTCGCGGTGGAAATCCAGATGCTCAGGGGTCAGGTTCGTGAAAACAGCCCCGGTGAAACGGATCCCGAAGGTTCTTTCCAGGACCAGCGCATGAGAGGAAACCTCCATGACGACCGCCCTGCATCCCCGTTCGGCCATCAGCATGAAAAGACGGTGGAGTTCCTCCGCCTCGGGCGTCGTCCTTTCGAGAGGAACGGTCTCCTCTCCCACCGTCGCCAGTCCGGTGCCGATATAGCCCGCCCTGATACCGCAATCGTTGAACATCGCGGCCATCAGGCGCGCCGTGGTGGTTTTTCCGTTCGTGCCGGTAACGCCGATAATGTTCAGTCTCTCCGCCGGATCGCCGTAAAAAGCGGCCGCGGCAAGCGCCCTGGCTTTCCTGGAGTCCCCGACCACCACATAGAGGCAATCCTCTCCGGTCGCACCGGGCAGCTCCTCACAAATGACGACCGATGCGCCCCCCTCGACGGCGCGGTCGATGAAGCGATGCCCGTCGGTCACGAATCCCCTCACGGCAATGAACAGGCAGCCGGCAACGACCTCACGCGAGTCGCAGACGAGTGATCCGATCTCCTGCGCCTGCCGGACGGAACCGGCGATCGACAGGATATCGAGACGCTCAAGCAATCTGCCTACAGTCAGCATCGCTCTTTCCTTCCGCATTCAGCGGGCCTGTGTTTCCGGCTTCCCGTCCTGCAGGGAAACCCGTATCGACGTACCTTCACGAACCATGGTGCCGCAGGCGACGGCCTGCCCCGCCACGACCCCCTTCAGTCGTCCCTTGTAATCCATGTCGAGCCCGCTCCAGCGGAGAAGCTTCCTGGCATCCCGGCCGTCGAGCCCCGCAAGATCGGGCACCGCAACGTTCCTGAGCGTATCGAGTTCAGCCGCGCCGGGAGCTTTCATGGCGAGCGACTCTTTCAACGGCTCCGAACAGGCGATCATGCGGCTGCACACCCTGGAGAAAACCGGCGCGGCCACGGTGCTGGCATAGTACGCTTTTTTCGGCTCGTCCACGACAACGATGGCCGCTATTTTCGGCTTCTCGACAGGGAAGAAACCGACGAACGACGAGACATAGGCGCGCTCCTGCTGGTAGGAACCGTTTTTCAGCTTCTGGGCCGTGCCGGTCTTGCCCGCGACCCTGACCTCCCTGACGGCGGCGGCGGTACCGGTGCCTCGCTCCACGATCGGCCCCAGATATTCGTTCCTGACATATGCCGCCGTTTCCGGCCTGACGACCTGGCGAACCTTTTCGGGACCGAACTCCCTGACGGTGCGTCCTTCGCTGTCGACAAGCCCGCTGACGATATAGGGGCGCATCATCACCCCGTCGTTGGCGATCGCCGCGTATGCCTGCAGCACCTGCAGCGGCGTCGCGGTAAAGGCGTAGCCGTAGCCCAGCCAGGGAAGCGTCGTCCGGTCCCACTCGTCAGGAGAGGCCAGAAGGCCCCCGATCTCGCCTATCAGCCCCACCCCGGTCTTCTGGCCGAAACCGAAACGGGTGATGTAATCGTAGAAGGTTTTCTCTCCGATCTCCATCGCCGTCTTGGCCGCGACGATATTGCTCGAATGCACCATGGCGTCGCGGAAGGTCATGCGTTCGAACTTTTCATGGTCCCGAATCACCCTGCGATGCACCACGAAGACGCCGTTGTGCGCGTCGAGGGAGTCCTCAGCCTCGCGGCCGAGCACCTCGGTGGCGGCGGAGGCCATGACGATCTTGAAGGTCGAGCCGGGCTCGAAGGCGTCGGTTATCGCACGGTTCCTGGCTTTCCTTGCCTTGTAGTCCCGGCGGTTGTTCATATCGAACGTCGGGAAATTCGCCATGGCGAGGATTTCTCCGGTCTTCACGTCCATCACCACGCCCGTGGCCGCCTCTGCGTCGAATTCGCGGACCGCCTTCCGCAGCTCGTCTTCCATGACAGCCTGCACGTCCGCGTCGAGCGTGAGCCGGATGCCCAGGCCTTCCTTCGCATCGATCTGCTGCTCGCTCGCCGCGAGGAAGCGCTGGCCGGTGGCCGAACGCTGGTATACCTTGATGCCGTCGAGCCCCTTGAGCTCCTCGTGATACTTCCGCTCGAGTCCGCTTACACCTTTGTTATCCCTGTCGGTAAGCCCTATCACCTGGGCGGCCAGGTTGAGATAGTATCGCTGCTGCTCCTTCCTGAACCCCACCCCGGTCGGGGCGGACTCCATCAGCTCCTTCGCCTTCGCGATCGGAACCGAGCGCTCCATCCAGACAAAACGGCCCTTCCTGCGAAGCTTGCGCAGATACTCCCCCCTGCCCTTGCCGAAGTAACGGGAAAAAACAGCCGCGACCTCGGACGGACTGCCTTCCTCGCGGATGAATTGCGGATCGGCGAAAAACGAGACCTTGAGCACGCTTTCGGCAAGCCGGTTGCCTGCCCGGTCGTAGATCACGCCCCGCTTGGCGGTTTCGACGACCTCCCGTTCATACTGTCTCGAAGCCCGTTCCCTGTATTTCTGGACATCCATGACCTGAATGTTCAGCAGCCTGAAAACAATGAAGGAGAGAAACATCGCGAAGAGGAGCGCGACGACACCCAGCCGCATGCCGAACTCCTTTCCCTGCGCCTTTTCCGGCTGCCGTGCTTCGTGGCCCCTGTTCATGGTCTCGGCCCGATTTCTTTCATTTGGCGCTGATTTTCACGGCCGGAACGATGCTGGGCCGCAGCCCCATCGTTTCAGCCTGCCCGGAAATCCGGTGAATCGTATGCAGTTCCTGCAATTCGACCTCGAGCGTGGTGTTGATGCTCTTGCTGATACCGATCTTCTCGCGCAGCACTTCATTCTGGCGGGAAAGTTCGTTGATCGTCAGGATATTGTTGATATAGAGCACGAGAAACACCGTGCCCGCGAAAAGGTAGACAAAAGTACGCAAGCGCAGTATGGATGCAAAATCAAATCGGCGCTCCGCACGGCGCTCTTCCTCCGTGGCGGAAGGCGCCGTCAGGTCACCCTCGCCGCGCCCGCCGGCCGTCGCGCCGGCAAGCACCGGCATCAACGGGCGAATCCTCAGCGCGGTCGCTTTCACGCTCGCGAAAAACCTGTGCAGAAGCCCCCTTTGATCAGCGATTCCGTTCACCTTGTCCATCCTCCGGCTTTTTTTCAATCACCCGGAGCTTCGCGCTCCGCGCACGGGAATTTTCCCTCACCTCTTCCTCGCCGGCCGTGACGGCACGACGGGTTACCATCCTGAATTCCGCCCTTTTCAGCGGCTCCCTGAGGCCGACGCCCTTCGGCCCCCAGTCATCCTCGCAAAGAGCCCTGAAACACTGTTTCACCATCCGGTCTTCCAGGGAATGATAACTGATGACGGCCATTCTCCCGAGAGGCGAGAGGCATCCGGTTCCGTCCTCAAGAACCTTTTCGAGGACCCCGAGCTCGTCGTTGACGGCAATCCGCAACGCCTGGAACACCCTCGCCAGGCATTTCAACTGCTGCGCGCCCCCTCCCGCCGCGTCTCTGACGATCCCGGCAAGTTCCTCAGTGGTTTCTATCGGCCCGTGCTCGCTGCGTCTTCTGCAGACGGCCGAGGCTATGCGCCGGCTTCGCCGTTCCTCGCCGTAACGGAAAAAAATATCGGCCAGCTCGCGTTCATCGAAAGTATTGACGATATCGGCAGCAGTCAGCCCTTCGCTGGAATCCATCCTCATGTCGAGAGGCCCCGGGCGCAGATAGCTGAACCCCCTGCCGGGCGTATCGATCTGAAACGAAGACACTCCCAGATCCAGAAGGATGCCCGCGACGGGCATGTCGCTCAACCCATCCCGGCGAAGCTCGCCGACGATATCGGCGATATCCCTGAAGTTCCCCTTGACGAGGCGGGTCCTCTTCTCGAACGCCCGAAGCGTTCCGGCAGCCTCGCGAAGCGCGCAGTCGTCCTGGTCTATCCCGATCAGAAAAACGCTTTCTTCGAGACCGGACTGGCGAAGCGATTCAAGGAGCGCCTTTGAATGTCCGCCGCCGCCGAGCGTCCCGTCGATGTAGATACCCCCTCTTACGGCCAGCAGCCCGACGACTTCCTGCACGAGGACAGGGCGATGGTAGCTCTCGTTTGTCATCGGCCGTTCTGCATGAGGCCCTAAAAGTATCTGCCGGCGAGCACCGGAAAGCGCGATCCGTTTTCCCTCATGATCCTGGCGAGCTGTTCGGGAGACCAGAGAATCATCTTGGCATTCGCACCGATAATCGTGACCTCCCTGGAAATGTCCGCATGGCGCATGAAATCTTTCGGCAGCGCTATGCGTCCCTGACGGTCCATTTCGACACAATCGACACTTTCATACATAAGGGTCTTGAGCATCCTCTCGTCGGGATTGAAATCCGAAAGCGCCGAAAGGCTTTTTTCCTTTTCCTCCCAGACCGCCGGCTCGTAAAGCTCAAGGGAACCGTCGATGGCTTTCATCACATAGAGGATGCTGGCCGGATCTTCGGGCAAAGCGGCAGACCTTTTTTCTCCGGAAAAAAAATCCAGGCGCTTCCTGAAACGGGCAGGAATCATCAATCGCCCCTTTTCATCTATCGAATGCTGCTCTTTTCCGATAAAACCGGCCATAAAACAGGAATTTTTTCCCACATTCCACCACTTTACACCACTTAAAATGTATGAAAAAGCATGCTGTAAAAAAATAATGCGCTATTTTATTATGGATATTTGAAAACAGGACAACGAAGGAACGGTTTTCATCGGATGGCGACAACGCACCGGGAAGTCATAGTGGACGGCTACAACCTGCTGCACAAGCTGCGGCCGGCCGCTTCCCGTCGTTCGCTCCGGCAGGGAAGAGAGGAGATGGAATCACTCCTGCTCTCCTTCCGGCAATCCTCAGGAAAGAACGTCATTCTGGTCTACGACGGAAGCCGCAAGCACGGTCCCGAGAGGGAGAGCGGGGCTCTCGACAGGGTCTTCACCTCGCAGGGCCTCACGGCCGACGACTGGATTATCGATTATCTGAACTCTTTGGGAAGAAACGCCCAAATGTTTACTATTGTTAGCTCCGACCGTCTCATCCGCATGCACGCCACCGCGCTCGGGGCGTCGTGCATATCGTCGGAAGAGTTCGCCGAAACGCTTCTCGGCCGCAAAGCCTTGAAAAAGCAGGCGCGGACGGGGCGGGAAACGGAGGAAACATGCAGGGGGGAAGCGCTCAGCGACAAAGAGGTCGCCCGGTGGATGAAGACTTTCGGGGCCTGAACGAAACCGCGCGCCCCCGCCCGTAAACACCGGACATATTGACCGTAACGGCCGGGAAGATCCACTTCGTTTATCTTCGTTTGATTATACTATACTAATTCCGTACGGGAGACGTTTTCACTTACAAGATCCGAACCGCTATGTCCAACAGCACCGTCAACAGGGACGAAAACCGGCTTGAACTCGAGGCCTGGCGAAGAAAAATAGACGACATCGACAACCAGCTGTCGGCCCTGCTCTGCGAACGCCTCAACTGCGCCCAGAACATAAGCGCTCTCAAGCAGCGCATCGGGGAAGAGGTCCTGCAGCCCGCCAGGGAAAAAGAGGTGCTCGCAAACGTGCTCAACCGCGCCGACACGGACCTGAAAGCCGGGGCTCTCGAAAAGATCTACCGCTGCATCATCGAGGAAACGAGGCTCTTCCAGCACGAATGGAAAAACGAACGGCAACCGCTCTCCTCGAGATAACCTGCCGGGAAACCAATGCCTGAAAAGACCGCAAGCCGACCTCTCTCCCTCACCGCAGGCGTCGTTATCCTCACCCTGATTCTTCTCGCGATATTCTTTTTCGTTCCGGGCTGGAACGTCAACCCTGAAGGACTCGGGCGGAAAAAAATCGTCGTCCACCGGGGCGACGGGCTGCGCCGCATCGTCGGCTCCATACAGGAGAACGGCGGCGCGAGATACCAGACGCCGCTGCTCGTGACAGCCTATCTCTTTCCCGGACTCCGCAACATCAAGCCGGGCCGTTATACGATCCCTCCCGGTCATTCCAACTACTCCCTGCTCGCGTACCTGCACGACCGTCCGCAGGACGAGGAACGCATAACCATTCCCGAAGGGCTTCGCAAGGAACGAATCGCGGCTATCGTTTCGTCCCGGCTCGACATGGACTCGCTGTCCTTCATGCAGTCGGCAACGGACAGCACCCTGCTATCGAGCCTCGATCTGCAGGAGAGCGGCATCGAAGGCTACCTGTTTCCCGGCACCTACAACTTCGCGTGGGCGAGCACACCGGAAGAGGTCATCGCCTTCCTCGTCGGACGCTACAGGGCATTCCTTACAGACAGCCTCCGCGCACTCGCCGGACAACGAGGCCTCGACGAGCACGAAATGCTGACGCTCGCATCCATCGTCGAGGCCGAAACGCCCCTCGACAGCGAAAAGCCCCGCATAGCCGGGGTCTATCTCAACCGGCTGAAAAAAAATATGCGACTGCAGGCTGACCCGACCGTACAGTACGCTCTGGGGGACAAGCCGCGCCGTCTCCTCTACACGGATCTTGACATAGACTCCCCGTACAATACCTACCGTCGCAGGGGGCTTCCGCCCGGCCCCATCTGCAGCCCGGGGGCCCTTGCAATCCTGGCCGTGCTGAAGCCGGAGGAGACCTCCTACCTCTACTTCGTCGCGGACGGAAAGGGCGGTCATCGCTTCGCGCGAACGATTGCAGAGCACGCGGCAAACGTCAGGCAGTACCGTCGGGTCCGCCTGGAAGCGGAAGAAACGACGGCGCGGCCGGCACCGCCCTCCCAATAGCCGTAATTATGTATATTCAGAAAACAGCAAACCGTCAACCAAACTCTCAAAGAAGGAGCAATGCACAAGAAAACCTTGTCGGACATTACCTGTAAAGGCAACCGGGTGTTAATGCGCGTGGACTTCAACGTCCCACTCGACGATCAGGGAAACATCACCAACGACAAACGTATCGTGGAAGCACTTCCCTCGATCCGCAAGGTTGTCGAATCCGGCGGGAGGCTGATCCTCATGTCGCATCTCGGTCGGCCGAAAGGCAAGGTCGTCGAGGAACTTTCCCTCGCACCGGTTGCCAAACGCCTGTCGGAACTGCTCGATACAAAGGTCGTCATGGCCGAGGACTGCATTGGAACGGGAGTGATGCAGCAGGCGCTCGCACTGCAGGACGGGGAGGTAATGCTGCTTGAAAACCTCCGGTTTCACCCGGAGGAGGAAAAGAACGATCCGGAATTCGCCAGGGAACTCGCCTCGCTCGGCGAAATCTACGTAAACGATGCTTTCGGCACGGCTCACCGCGCGCACGCCTCAACCGAAGGAATCTGCCATTTCGTACAGCCGTCGGTAGCCGGATTCCTTATCGAAAAGGAGCTGAAATATCTCGGACAGGCGCTGCAGAGCCCCGAACGGCCCTTTGTCGCGATTCTCGGAGGTGCGAAGATTTCCGGCAAGATAGACGTGCTCGAGAACCTTTTCGGCAAAGTGGACGCTGTGCTCGTCGGCGGCGCCATGATCTTCACCTTTTTCAGGGCGATGGGCTACGATACCGGCAAGTCGCTCGTCGAGGAGGACAAGGTGGCCCTCGCGTCCCGGCTGCTGAAAAAAGCGGAAGAGAACAACATACGCATGCTCCTCCCGACGGACGTGGTCGCCGCGACGGAGTTCTCCGCCGGGGCCGAAACCCGGACGGTGGACGTCACCTCGATTCCTTCCGGCATGATGGGACTCGACATCGGTCCGAAAACCATCGATCTCTACTCCAGGGAGATTCTGCAGGCAAAAACGATCGTCTGGAACGGCCCGATGGGCGTCTTTGAACTCGAACCGTTCGCGAAAGGCACTATCGCCATCGCCAGGGCGCTCGCCGACGCCACGGCGAAAGGCGCCATCTCGGTCGTCGGCGGCGGCGACTCGGCGGCGGCCGTTATGCAGGCGGGACTCGCTTCGGGCATCACGCACATTTCCACCGGCGGGGGGGCCAGCCTGGAGTTCCTGGAAGGCAAGGAGCTTCCGGGAATCTCGGCGCTGAACGATTAAGCAGAGCCCCGCATTACATCTCGTGCCGGAACACGGCGACTCGGCTCCCGTGTTCCGGCAATCCGCATCCGTAAACCATATCTTGAGTCAGGATACCGAGGAATGAGCTATTACGACCAGCCTTACAGCCCGGGCGGCTTCCAGGTAATGCCTCCGGCAATAAAAACGATCATACTCGTCAACGTCGCCGTTTTCTTTCTCCAGTTCTTCAGTCCGCTCGCACCGTTCCTGCAGTATTTCGGTCCGCTCTGGCCGCTAGGGTCGACGGGCGAGAACCATTTCCAGATATGGCAGCTCGTCAGCTACATGTTCATGCATGGCGGACTGGCGCACATCCTCTTCAACATGTTCGCCCTCTGGCTGTTCGGCACGGAAATAGAGAACTACTGGGGCACGAAGGAATTCACCACTTTCTACTTCGTCTGCGGCATCGGGGCCGCGCTCATCAACCTGATGACCACCGTCGGCAGTCCTTTTCCCACCGTCGGTGCTTCCGGAGCGATCTTCGGCGTGCTGCTCGCCTTCGGGATGATGTTCCCCGACCGCTACATCTTCCTCTACTTCCTGTTCCCCATCAAGGCGAAATATTTCGTGGCCGGATACGCGGCGCTCGAGCTCTTCTCCGGGATCAACAACTCGGCGATGGGCAGCCAGAGCAACATCGCGCATTTCGCGCACCTCGGGGGCATGCTCGTGGGTTTCGTCTATATCAAGATCCGCCAGCAGGGATGGTCGCTTACGGACTGGGTGGAGAAAATAGCCCCGAAAAAAGACGACGGAAAAGGCAAGGGACCGACGCTCTACAGGAAAACGGACAACGGGGATGTCTCCGAGGCCGAAATCGACGAGATCCTCGACAAGATTTCACGGGAAGGGTACGAATCCCTGACAAAGGAAGAAAAAATGAAGCTCCTCAAGGCGGGAGACCGCTGAGGACGGGCCTCAATCATTTGTATCAGACGAGATGAGCTCGACAAGAAAGAAAGCGTTCGAACGCGCAAGGAAAAAAGCCGAGTCGATCCTCAGGGATCCTGCAAAAACCAGGGAGATCGTCAATTCGGCGCTCGACAAGGCCGCATCGGTCAAAACCGGCACGCAGTTCGACGAGATCGCCGCCAAATTCCATGCCCTCGTGCGGCTCGTGCGCTCCTACATCGCCCGTGAATACAAGGTGGTCCCCTGGCAGACGATCATCCTGGGCGTTACGGCCCTCGTCTACTTCGTCACCCCGTTCGACGCCATCTTCGACTTCATCCCCCTCCTCGGGTTCGCCGACGACGTGGCCGTCCTCACGGCCGTCTTCTCCTCGATCAATCACGAACTCGACAAATTCATCGAATGGGAAAAAGGCCGTGTGGCCGATGCTCCGCCTGAAAGCGTCCCGACCGTGGAAGCGGATTACGAGGAAGTGAAAAATTGAAACCTTTCTCCCTGTCAGTGCATAGAACAGGAAAAGGCGCGGGCTCCGGGGGAGCCGGAAATGCCCGCTCCGGCCGAGCAAAAAACCTGTTTCAAAGGAGGATCGGAATGAAAAACGGCAAGATTTGGCTGATACTGCTCTGCCTGTTCATGGCGCTCCCGCTCGAATCCTGCGTCGTCGCACGACCTGCACGTCCCGGCCCCGGCTTCGCCTGGGTCGCACCGAGAACCGTCTCCGGAGGGGTGGTCGTTCCCGGCCACTGGACTTACAAAGGCAAGCCCTACAAGAACAAGGCCTGGGTTCCCGGCCATTACACGCCTCGCGGCAAGTGGGTGCCTGGGCACTGGAAAACACTGCGTGCCCCGAGGAAAAACTCCGTGTGGGTACCCGGTCACTGGGGCCGCAACGGCCACTGGGTGGAAGGGCACTGGCGCTACCGCTGATCTTCATCCCGACCGGGCAGAGCGCCCCTCGCCAGAGTGCGCGGACTGCCCGGACAGGCTGGATTTTCCCGGACGTCGCGCTATCGTCACCGTTTCCGCCCGCCTTCCCGCTTGCCGCCGTCTTTCTGCGGCACTTTCCCCACGGGCGCCACGTAGACCGTGAACTCCTCCTGCCCGTCCACGCCGAGCAGGCGATCGCAGGCCTCCTGGTCGTAGGCGGCGATAGCGCAGGTTCCCGCACCGAGAGCGGTGCAGGCGAGATAGAGGTTCTGACAGACGTGGCCGGCGTCGAGCGCGATCACCTTGTGGGCCGCCAGGTCGTAGCGCCATTCCATGCGGGAGGGAAGGGTCGTCCAGAAAAAGGTCGCCGCGGCATCGGCGACGAAAAACTGCCCGAGGCAGGCGCGCGCCGCCCTGAAACCGATATCCTCATCGAGCACGAGCTCCGCGAGCACTCCGTCGAAGGGCAGGTAACGGTAGAGGCCTCTTGCGAGGCCGTCGACATTGTGCACGGCGATGTAGGTCTCGAAGGAGTGCCTCGCCCCCGCCGAAGGCACGGTGCGCAGGGCGCACTCCCCGCCGAGCACGAGGCGGACGCCCTGCGTCGCCCGGAGCAGCGCGGAAAGCTCCTCGAGACTCAGCGCGTCCGCCGTGTAGAAGCGCTCGCTCTCTCTCCTCTCGATCGCCTCGCCGACCGCCATCCCGCACAGTTTTTTCAGCGCCGCCATGCCCTCCGGCAGCGCAACACGGGGTGCATCCCCGGAGCAGGGCTTCTGCAGGGGCGGGGCTGGCAGCCCCCGGCTCTGCGCCGTCCGGCTGAAATCGACCGTCCGCCGGACGGAATCCTTCAGGAACCGGCGGTTCGCGGCGAACCGGCTATCAGGCTTTTCGTTTTCTTCCATGATCGGACTCCTCCCGTAACAAGATGGTAGCGAAACGCGACGTGACACAGGGCGGGAATGACCGTATCAACCGCGGGACGCGGCTATTCGTTTGCGCCTCTTGGCTCTCCCCATCTTTTTCTCGCCGCAAAATCCCATATTACATAACTTATAACAGCCGCGATCACAAGCGGATACCGATCGTAAACCATACCATGAAGAAACTCAGGTCATGACCATGCCGAAGAAAATCATGCTGCTCGGCAGCGGAGAACTGGGAAAGGAATTCGTCATCGCCGCCAAGCGGCTCGGGCAGTTCGTGATCGCCGTGGACAGTTACCACAACGCGCCGGCGCAGCAGGTTGCCGACCTGCGGGAGGTGATCGACATGCTCGACGCGGCGGCGCTTGACGCGCTGGTGGAGAAGCACCGGCCGGACATCATCGTACCTGAAATAGAGGCGATCCGCACGGAGCGGTTCTACGAATACGAAAAGCAGGGGGTACAGGTCGTACCGTCGGCCCGGGCGGCCAATTTCACGATGAACCGCAGGGCGATCCGCGACCTGGCGGCGAAAGAACTCGGGCTGCGGACGGCCGAATACCGTTATGCGGCCTCCCTGGAAGAGCTTCAGGCCGCCGTCGAAGCCATCGGTCTTCCCTCGGTGGTCAAGCCGCTGATGAGTTCTTCCGGAAAAGGACAATCGGTCGTCAGGGACGGTGACGACATCCGGCGGGCCTGGGACTGTTCACAGAGCGGCAAGCGGGGGGACGGCGCAGAGGTGATCGTCGAGGCGTTCGTGCCGTTCCATACCGAAATCACGCTGCTCACGGTGACGCAGCAGAACGGACCGACGCTTTTCTGCCCCCCGATAGGGCACCGTCAGGAACGGGGCGACTACCAGGAAAGCTGGCAGCCCTGCCGTATCGGGGAGGCCTGGCTGGAGGAAGCGCGGGAGATGGCCGGAAAGGTCACCCGCGCGCTCGGCGGAGCGGGGATCTGGGGCGTGGAGTTCTTCCTTGCCGACGACGGGCTCTACTTCTCGGAGCTTTCCCCCCGTCCCCACGACACCGGCATGGTGACGCTCGCGGGCACACAGAACCTGACGGAATTCGAGCTGCACGCCCGCGCCGTACTCGGCCTGCCGATCCCCGGGATCGAGCTGTTGCGCACGGGCGCGAGCTCGGTCATCCTGGCCGACAGGAACGGCGTCAACCCCCGGTTCACCGGTCTCGAGGAAGCTCTCGCCGAACCCGGAAGCGACATCCGCATCTTCGGCAAACCGATCACCCGCCTCTACCGCCGCATGGGCGTCGCCCTCGCCTCCGCCGGTCCCGAAGCGGACACACAAACCCTCAGGGAAAAGGCGACCGCCGCCGCCGCGAAGGTAAGCGTCGTCTGCGGGGAAAACTGAGAATCACTAAAAAACAACCTTCATTCACGCTCCCGGAAGAAGCGTCGCATAAGGCTTTCCGGTCGAGCAGGCTGCCGCCATTCGTCAACGGCGTGCTTCCAGCTAAACAGTTCAACAAATCAACGATTCAACAATCTCTTACACCGTTCGTCTGAAGCATGCCAGCGTCTCCACATGGCTCGTGTGGGGGAACATGTCTACCGGCCGCACCTCCTCGAGACGGTAGTCCCACTCGCAGATTTCCTTGCCGTCCCTCGCGAGATTCGCAGGGTTGCAGCTGACGTAGACGATCGTCTCCGGCTGGAGGCGGACCATGGCCCTGAGCGCCCTGGGATGCATGCCCGCCCTCGGCGGGTCGGTCACGACGACCCTCGGCGGTCCGAACTCCTCGAGGGTGCCGAGCAGGGTATGGAAATCCTTGAGGTCCGCCTGGTAGAAGGTTGCGTTGCCGATGCCGTTGCGCCCGGCGTTCTCGCGGGCGTCGGCGATGGAGCTTTCGACGACCTCGAGCCCGACCGCGCGCCTGCAGCGTTCGGCGAGGTAGAGGGTGATGGTGCCCGTGCCGCAGTACAGGTCGTAGACCGTATCGTCCGGCCTCAGTCCGGCCATCCTCATGATGCCGTCATACAGCACCTCGGCCTGGGAAGTGTTGGTCTGGAAAAAGGAGTTGGCCGAGATCCTGAAATACAGGTCGCCGAGACGCTCCTCGATGAAGCCGTCGCCATGCACCGGGTACTCGCGTTCGCCGACGGCAACGGTGTTCTTCCTGGTGGTGACGTTGTTGACGATGGTCATGTTCCGTCCCGGCATCGCTTCGAGCAGCCGGTCGCGGTATTGGGCCATGATGCCTGCGTCGTATGACGAGGTCACGATGTTCACCATCAGCTCGTCATGTTCCTCGCTCCGGCGCAGCACCAGGTTCCGCAGAAAACCCTGATGGTCCTTCACCGCATAGGGTGAGAGTCCTTTTTCGAGGGCGAACTCCCTGGTAACGGCAAGCGCCCGGTTCATGTCCTCGGTCGCCAGGTAACAGGTCTCTATGTCGAGCGCCTTCTCGAAATTGCCGGGCGCGTGGAAACCGAGGGCGAAATCCTTCGGCTTATCGAGTACTTCCATGCCCAGCTCATGCGGCATCAGGTAACGTTTGCTCGAGCAGGAAAACTCCACCTTGTTGCGGTAATGCAGGGGGCTTTTGGCCGGCTGGACCGGCTGCACCTCGATATCGCGGAACCCTCCGATATGCTCCAGTGCGTCGAGCACTTTCTTCCGTTTGTAGCCCAGCTGGGCTTCGTAGCCGACATGCATCCACTTGCATCCCCCGCAGACCCCGAAGACCGGACAGACCGGTTCGACCCGGTCTTCGGAGGGCTCGAGCAGCTCTTTCGTCACGGCTTCGAGATAGGCGGGCTTCACCCTTGTCACCTCCGCCGAGACCCGGTCTCCGACGGCGAGCATACCCCGCACGAAAACCCCTGCTCCGTCTTCGAGACGGCCGAAACACTGATCCTTTTCGGCTATATCGGAAATGGTGAGTTCTATCCGGTCTCCTTTTCCGTATATCTCCCTGAGATTTTTCTCCATTGTCCCTCGATTGGTTCCGTTATATGATCCTGACGGAGCGAGCCGCCGTGTTATTTTCCCATCGTGGCCCGGGGCCGCTGCTCAGACGCGCGTCAGGAGCGCCGCACCGAACACCCCGGCGCTGTCGCCGAGTTCAGGCCTCGCCACCGGGATGTCGAGCGAGTCGTTGAACAGATGCCGCTCCAGCGCTCTGCGGGCTTCGGCGGAGTAGAGCGCATCGACGTTGCCTGCACCGCCGCCGATGATGACGATATCGGGATCGACGATATTGAGCACCCCGGCCACGGCTTTCCCGAAACCGGCGATCAGGCGCGCCACGGTTTCGGCTGCCGCCGGATCGAAGGCCGTGCTCGCCGATATCTCCTTCAGCGATTTCCGGTTTCCGCCCGAGCGCCGGGTGTACCAGCGTTCGAGCGCCGGACCGGAAAGCACGGTTTCGACGCACCCCCGCCTGCCGCAGTAGCACGGTTCTCCTTCCGGTTCCAGTTCGTTGTGTCCCCATTCTCCGGCGATTCCGTGCGCGCCGCGCATCGCCCGGCCTCCGCAGACGATGCCGCCGCCGACACCCGTGCCGAGAATGATGCCGAACGCAACGGCTCCATCACGCCTCATCGTCTCCCGTCCGGCTCCGAGCAGCGATTCGGCAAGCGCAAAGCAGTTCGCGTCGTTCTCGAGCGTCACCTGCGCCCGAAGGCGTTGTTCGAGATCCGCAAGCAGCGGTTTCCCGTTCAGGCAAACCGTGTTTGAATTCTTCAGAAGACCGTTTCCCCGATCGAGCCTTCCGGGGGTCCCCATGCCGATCCGGACGGGCGGACGGCGCCCGAGCTCGCCGGCCATCGCATCCACGAGCCCGGCCACGTTTTCGAGAACCCGGCGATATCCTCCGGCGGCTTCGGTCGGCACCCTCTTGCGGAGCAGCGGGTGCAGCCTTGCGTCGAGCACAACGCCTTCCGTTTTGGTGCCGCCGAGATCTATTCCCCAGTACTCTTTCATGATGCCGTGGTGCAGGTAACGTTCCCGGAAACCATCAGAGCCGGAAACCGTTCCGGTTGCCGTAGTTCTTGATGATCCAGGCGAACACCGTGTAGACGAGCGCGGCGCAGCAGACGCCGACAAGCGCTCCCGCCAGAATATCGGACGGATAGTGCACGCCGACGTACATCCTCGACCATGCCACGAGAAAAGCGTAGACGATCATGACCGCGGTGAAGGTTCTCTCGACGAGAAGGCCCCTGCTGAAAAATATCCAGATCATGGCGGCGACCGCCGCGGAATTAGAGGCGTGGGAAGAAGCGAACGACCAGGAACGGCTCTGGCTCACAAGCAGCCGGCAGTCGTCGATCGCGAAACAGGGGCGGGTTCTCTGGAACAGCGGCTTGAGTACCCCCGAGGTTATCCAGTCGGCGAGTCCGACGGCCAAGAGCGCGAGCAGCACTATCGCAACGCCGTTCCATCCCCTGCGGACCACCATGAACAGCGCGGCGAGAACGAAGATGTGTCCAGACAAACGGGGCTTCGTCAGAAAAACCATCAGGTCGTCGGCAGCCGGATGAACCCAGTGCAGGTTCACAAGCTGGAACAGCCAGGTATCCGCCTGCTGCAGGATTTCCATACAGGAGCCTCAGCGTTTTTTCGCCCCTTTCTTCTTTTTGGGAGCCTTCGACGGCGCCGGCCCGGAGACCGAGATGTTCGGCAGGTCGTCGGACGAGGTCGTCTTGTTGATATAGTAGGTCTGCGCGATGCTGAAGATATTGAACATCAGGTAGTACAGGCCCAGTCCCGCCGGAAGGTTGTTGAAGAACAGCAGCATCATGACCGGAAAGATGTAGATCATTGCCTTCATCTGGTCGTTGGTCTGCGCGGTCGGGGTGATCTTCTGCTGGAGATAGACCGCGCCGCCCATAAGGATGGGGAACAGCGCGATATGGTCACCGTAGAGCGGTATGCTGAAACCGAGATCGAGGATCGAATCGGGAAGGGAAAGATCCCTGGCCCAGAGAAATCCCTCCTGACGAAGCTGGATCGAAGAGCGGAAGACATAGAACATCGCGAAAAGGAGGGGCATCTGCAGCACGACCGGCAGACAGCCTCCCAGCGGATTGACGCCGGCTTCCTTGTAGATCCTGCCGAGTTCGCTCTGCAGTTTCGCCGGGTTGTCCTTGTATTTTTCCTGCAGCTCCTTCATCACCGGCTGAAGAGCGGACATCTTCTTCATGGACTTCGTGGAGGCCATGGTGAGCGGATAGGTCACCAGCTTGATCAGCAGTGCAAAGATAATGATGATCAGACCGTAATTGCCGATGAACTTGTTGAGCAGGTTGAAAATCGGCAGAATGATGTATTCCGCGAAGGGACGGGTCAGCCAGTCCCAGCCGAAATCCATGATCTTTTCGAGATGGATGTCCAGGCCGTGCAGGACGTTGTAGTCGATCGGACCGACAAAGAGGGAAAGGGATTCACGATGCACCTTCTCTGCGGTCGGGAGTTCGAATTTCAGGGCGGCGGTATAGTCCTCGAAGGTCTTCTCGGCGTTTGTCTTTCCCGTCAGGTAGACCCCGCTTGTCGCCGAACCGGGAATCAGGGACGCGACGAAATATTTCGTTCGAACGGCAACCCAGCCGGCAAGACCCGACTGTTCCTCACGGTAGGTTTTCGCGGGATCAGACGCGTCGAGCTTCATCATCCCGCCTCCCATGTAAGCCGCGGCCCATGAATGCTGGAGTTCGTCGTGATCGTTCTTTTCGGAGTGCACCAGACCGCCGTCCCACTGAATCTGGTATTCATTCCCCGCTATAGCGTTCTGAAGTCCGTCCATTTCCACGTCATAGCCAATGGTATAGCTGTCTCCCGTGAAATTCCAGGTGATGGCGATCTTCCTGCCGGGCGCGGTTTGCATGACGTAGGTTATGGAAAACGTCTGGTCTCCGCTGAGAGAGATTTCCTTCCTGTCGACGGAAGGAGTGAAATACAGATCGCGCGTATCGACCTGCTTGCCGTCGGAGGTGAGGAAAAAGAGGGAGAGCGATCCGCTGTCGGTGTTCCTGACCAGATCGAACGGCTGTCGTTCGGAATCGAGGTGCTTTTTCAGGACCATCGACTTCAGGGTGGCGCCATGGGAGGAAAGCACCGCCGTGAAAAGTTCGTTATCGATCGTGACGAGCTCTTCGCGACCCTCGGCAGCGACCGAAAACTCACCGTAGCTCCGGTCGGCACCCGGCTCCTGCGCTTCTATCGTATCGCCTCCATCCGGAACGTTTCCCGGTTCGGCGACGGCGGCGACCTCCGCGGTTCCGTCCTGAAGGGGCTTGTTTTCGGGTGCCATGAACCGCATCCATACAATCATGATCAGGGCAATCAGGACGAGACCGATCACAGAATTTCTATCCATTGTATCCTTTTACTGGTTTTTCGTTTGATTTTTTGCGGGGAGGCGGAACCGGATCGTAGCCTCCTTTCGTGAACGGGTTGCAGCGAAGCACACGCCAGATGGAAATCCACGAAGCGTAAAAGAAGTTATGCGTCCTGAACGCCTCGAGAGCGTAACTCGAACAGGTAGGCTGAAATCGACAGGACGGACCGAGCAGGGGAGAGATGAACGATCGGTAGAACTTGATCAGGAGAATCGGCACCTGGTTGACGGTCTTCCAGAAAACGTTGGGTTCCATGATGCTCATGAGCTATAAAGTCTCCGGCTGAAGCTGTCGAACCATCCGGTCCTCCCGGTATTGTTTATACTGCGGCCGGGCCGGCTCAGCCGTGTGAAGGGGCTTTATGCAGACCTTCCAGCAGTGATCGGACCTCCTTCCTGAAACGCCCGGCTGAAGGAATTTCCGGCTTCCTTCCCGTATAGACAAGCGCCATGCACAGCAGGGTGTTTTCCCCGGAAGCATGACGTTCGGCACATCGTATTGCAAGCTGTTTCTCGTGCCGGTAAGCCTCTCTCATCAATCGTTTTATCCTGTTGCGGTCGACGGCGCGCGGCCAGCCTCTCTTGCCGACCACGAACAGAATCTTCGGAAGCGACCGCCGACAGCCGTTTTCGACAGGAAACGTCATGTACAGAAGCCTGAAGAGCGCGCTTCGCAGACTGTCTCCCGAACCGAACAGACGGGATATGGCCTTTCTTCCCCTGAGTATCTCGTACTTTTTCAGTGAATGATCATGCGCGCCGTGCGACATGTCATTACGGCCGCTCATGCAACATGTTATTTGCCGCGTGTCCCCATAGCGCTGCTGACACTCAGGGAACGGCGTCCCTTGGCGCGACGGGAGTTGATCACCCGACGGCCGTTCTTGGTGGCCATGCGCGCGCGAAAACCGTGCTTGTTCCGCCTTTTCCTGTTATGCGGCTGAAATGTCCTTTTCATAACGAATAGCTTTTCTCTGTTCTCATGCTTTATTGCAAAATGCAGGGCTCCCAATTTAGCACAATCATTTTTTAAATCCAACCATAAACAAGCCGCGAAAGGAAGCTTTTCAACAACCCGGAAAAACGGCTGTCCACAATGTGGATAACTTGTGGATAAAAAAATTCCCCACCCCAAAAGCCGCAAAAAACCTGAGCCAAAAACCTTTCAACATATGTGGACAACCCGATGCAAGAATTCACTTAAAATCATATTTTTAAATATTTTAACTTGTTGATATCTTGTGTGGACGCTCTTCCCGCTGCTTCGCGATTTTTTCGCTTTACCGATTGTTTTTTATCCACTGAAAACTGTAACTTGTGAACAACAAATGTTGATGATTTGTTTTGCCGACCCCCGATTCACGCTCAAAAATTCTCGTATTTCATGCCCCAACTGTCTACAGACGAACTCGTCGAGGAACAGCCTTCCGTAAGCTCCGCACGATCAGGAATGGCGCAGAAACTCTGGGATTCGTGTCTTGATATACTCAGAGACAAGATCAACAGCCAGGCGTTCAAGACATGGTTCGCACCCATCAGGCCGATCCACTTTTCGGACAGCGAACTCACCATCGAGGTGCCGAGCCAGTTTTTCTACGAGTGGATAGAGGAAAACTACTCCAAGCAACTCAAACAGGCCCTGAAAGACATTCTCGGCGTGGAAGGCCGGCTCCGATACTCGGTTGTCATGGACAAGTCGCAGACCCACCCGGTCACGATCGAACTGCCTCATCAGAACATCGCGAAAACAGAGCAGGAGGAAGACCCGGAAACATACAAGGGGGCAAGATCATCGACCGAACGGGAATATATCGAACGCAACCGTGCGAAATTCGAAAGCCATCTCAACCCTAAATACACCTTCGACAGCCTCATCAGGGGCGACTGCAATTCTCTGGCGTTCGCGGCATCCAAATCGGTCGCCCAGAACCCGGGTCAGAACGCCTTCAACCCGCTGGTTATCTACGGCGGCGTCGGTCTCGGCAAAACGCACATGATCCAGGCGATCGGTAACCAGGTGAGAGAGCAGAAGATTTCCGACAACGTCCTCTACGTTTCGAGCGAAAAGTTCGCCATCGATTTCGTCAACGCGATTCAGAACGGCACCATTCAGGAATTTTCGGCATTCTACCGGCAGGTCGACGTACTGATGATAGATGACATCCAGTTTTTCGCCGGCAAGGAAAAGACCCAGGAGGAGATATTCCATATCTTCAACGCCCTGCACCAGTCGAACAAGCAGATCATTCTTTCCTCGGACCGGCCGATCAAGGAGATCAGGGGAATCGAGGACCGTCTTATCTCACGATTCAACTGGGGGCTGTCGGCCGATATCCAGCCTCCGGATTACGAAACGAGGAAAGCGATCATCCAGAGCAAGCTGGAACATAACGGCGTGATTCTCGAGGAAAGCGTGACGGAGTTCATCGCGACGAACGTCACCCACAACGTAAGGGAGCTTGAAGGCTGTATTGTCAAGCTGCTGGCCGCACATTCGCTTTTCGATCAGGACATCGACCTGGCGTTCACGAAATCGACGCTCAAGGACATCATCCGCATCCAGTCGAAACAGCTTACACTGGAAACGATCGAGAAAGCCGTATGCTCCTTTTTTTCTATTACCCCGAACGATCTCAAGGGAAAATCGAAAAAAAAGGAAATCGCTGCCGGACGGCAGATCGCCATGTTTCTTTCGAAGGAGCTTACCGATTCCTCCCTGAAGACCATAGGTCTTCATTTCGGCGGCAGGGACCATTCGACGGTGATTCACGGCTACAATACCATCAGGAAAAAAACCGGCCAGTCGAACGAATTGCGAACCCAGATCGAAGAGCTGAAAAAGCGTATTGAAATCATGTCCATCTGAGAGAAAAACGGATTTGTCTCCCTCTTTTTCAATCACTGTGCATAACCTGTCGGCAACATGTGTATGAACACCTTTTTTTCAGCCTGTTATCCACAATCCCGAAGGGCGATTTTTGAAGGATCTTGATAACCCCAAAGAAACTCAAATGTTATCAACAGGTTATCCACACTTATCCACATCCGATCTTTCGACATAACTGATTGTATAAAAATACATTACATCCTGAAAGACTTGATCATCAAGATTTCCACACACTCAACAACAACAACAACATTTTTACTTAATCATTTAATATTAAAGTAGTCCGCAATGAAATTCTCGACCTCGATCCGTCATTTCCAGGATGCCGTGAACAAAGCGGTACAGGCCATACCGGCCAAAGCTCTGGATCCGCGCTATGAAAATCTGCATATAACCCTCGACAATCAGGTACTGACACTCTACGCCACCGACGGGGAAATGTCCATCACGGCAACAACGGATGTCGCATCCACCGACCAGGGAAATTTCGGAATGAAGGCACGGACCATTCTCGACTTCCTGAGAAGCATGTACGATACCGGAGTGAATTTCGAGGTGGATCGCCAGCAACTCAGCGATCAGGGTATCGTCAACATTGCAACCGACAAGGGACGATACAGGATACCCTGTACGTTCGAAAGCAAGGCCGAGAAACAGGAAAAATCATTCGACGTCGAGTTCACGCTTTCCTCGGAAGACCTTCTGGATCTGGTGCACAAGACCATTTTCGCATGCAGCGTCGACGGCATGCGTCCGGCCATGATGGGGGTGCTGATGGAAATCGCCGCCGACGGCCTTACAGCCGTGGCTACGGACGGCCATCGACTTGTCAGGTATCGCAAGCCCTGCAATGCTTCGGTCACGGACAAGCAGACGATCGTCATCCCGTCGAGAGTACTTTCCGTTCTGCAGAAACTCGTCGGTGAAGGTGACGTCGTCGTGTCTATCGACAACGGCAACAAGTCGGTCCGCTTCTCGTCCGGCGGGCTGGTGCTCGACGCCGCCCTGATCGTGGAGCAGTATCCTAATTACGAAGCGGTCATTCCGCTGGAAAACGAAAAGAAGGTTTCCGTCGAACGTCCGTTGTTTTACGATTCGGTCAAGAGGGTCGGGAGATTTTCAAGTATCGGCGATATTAAATTCACCATAAGTCCTTCTTCGGTAAAGCTTTCAGCAGAAAATATCAACGAAGGAGAATCGGCAAACGAAGAGCTTCCCTGTACCTATGGCGGCGAAGAGATGTCGATAGGTTTCAATGCCAAGTTCATCGAGGCGGCTCTTGCGCATCTCGACGGCGATTCGATTGTCATTGAACTGAGTACGCCGACGACCGCGGCGATTCTGAAACCGGAAAAAGATACAGCCGGGTCGGACCTGATCATTCTCGTCATGCCGGTGCGGATGAACAATTGAGTAAACAGGACCGACCCTTGCGCCTGAAGGAAATACGTCTCACCAACTTTCGTCAGCATGCCGGGCTGGTCTTCGCTCCGTCGGAAGGGATCAACCTCCTGTACGGTCCAAACGGTTCGGGAAAGACCAATCTTCTCGAAGCCGTTCACTATTGTGCCCTGGCAAAGGGTCTGAACGGTGCTCCCGACCGGGAATGTCTCCGTTTCGGTGAAGAGTATTTCCTGCTTCGCGCCGGTTTTCTCAACGACAGGGATATCGATACGAACGTGAGAGTTGCCTATTCGAGAAATGCCGAAAAGCAGATTTTCCTGAACAACGAGGAGCTGAAAAGGTTTTCCCGGCTGATCGGAAGGGTTCCCTGCATTACTTTTTCTCCCATGGAGCTTTCCGTGGTCAACGGCCCTCCCGGTGAGAGAAGGCGGTTTCTCGACAACATTCTTTCCCAGACGAACCAGCGCTATCTCGACGAGCTCTTGCAGTACCGGAGGGTGCTGCAGCAGCGTAACGCCTTGCTTGCAGCCGTCTCGGAAAACCGGGCCGGCAGGGAGAGCCTCTGTGTCTGGACGGAAAACCTCGCCCTGCTTGCAGGATCCATCATCGCATCGAGAACGTTGTTCATCGAACGTTTCATGGATTACTTCCGTCCGGTATACACCGAACTTGGTCTGGGTGAGGAGCCTGCGGTCACGTACCGGTCGTCGATGGGAAGACATCGGGAAGGAACGACCGCCGAAGACATCACAAAAGAGCTTGTTTCCCGTTTCAGCGAGATCGAGCAGCAGGAAATCTGGCGCCGACAGACGCTGCTCGGTCCTCACCGTGACGATATCGTTTTTTTGCTCAACGGTGTCGATCTCAAGAAATACGCTTCACAGGGACAGCTCAGGACCTTTCTGATCGCCATGAAAATCGCTTTGCAGAAGTTCGTCAGGTATCTGACGGGCGAGAAACCTCTCTTTCTGCTCGACGACCTGTTCAGCGAGCTGGACCGGACAAGAGTCGAACGGGTGCTCGAGCTGCTCCGGGGTGAAGGTCAGGCTATCATCACGGCTACCGAAAGCCGTGATATATCCGGAATCGGCGAAATTTCCATTCGTGAACTCACGGAAGTAACGGAGACCTGACGTGACATCATCCAGGGCCCCCAGAAGATTCAGCGAGATCGTGCCGGACATGTGCAGCGCTCTCGACCTCGAGGACGCCTACCGGCAGCACCAGGCTTTCAGGATATGGGACAGTGTCGTCGGAGAAACCATTTCCAGGGTCACCAGGGTCGAGAACTTTATCAGCGGTACGCTCTACATCAGGGTTCAGAATGCTTCATGGCGCAACGAGCTTTCCATGCGCAAAAGAAGCATCATGTCGAGACTGAACGAGGTACTCGGCAGGGAGATGGTACGGGATATCGTGTTCAGGTGAGCAGGGCGAATACAAAAGGGGCTGCAAAGCCCCTTTTGTATTGCTGTAACGAAATGCTCAGACGTCGCAGACGAGCTTGTTTTTTTCGATCAGTGCTTCTGCGAAAGCCTTTCCGAAAGCACGGCACTCCTCGAACTCCTTTTCATGCGGTTTGAACTTGACCTTGACGTTCTGGTCGAAGACCTTGAGCTTGAGGTTGGTCAGGTTCGACTCTATGATCCTGATGCTTTCCCCGCTCCAGCCGTAGGAACCGAAAGCCGCGGCGAGTTTTCCCCGGTCGCGGATCGGATTGATGGCCGCGAAGAGCTGGTAGATCTGCGAAACGATATTCTGGTTGATGGTCGGGGATCCCACGATGACAGCCGTACTGTGGGCTATCTTTTCCTCGAGCTTTGCAGGGTGCATGTTTTCGATGTCGCACACGTCGACATTGAAGTTGCAGGCCGGCCTGAGACCTTCGGCGATTTTCTCGGCGATGATGGACGTGTTTTCGTATGCCGAAACATAGGCTACGAGGATGTTTTTCTCGTTCGGCAGGGCAATGGCGCTCTGGGCGTATTTCTTGGAGAGTTCTACGTATTTCTTCCAGTCAGACCTCAGAATGGGACCGTGTCCGGGGCAGATAACCTTGATGTCCAGCGGCGCGATTCGTTCTATGGCGTCGAGCATATACTTGCTGAACGGCTTGAGGATGGCGTCGAAATAGTAGGTGAAGGCGTCGTCGAAGTCTCCCGCCAGGTCGTCGTACATCTCTTCCGTGCAGTAGTGACAGCCGAAAGAGTCGCAGGTGAAGAGCACCTGGTCTTCTTCGAGCCAGGTATAGATCGCATCCGGCCAGTGCAGGTTGAGTGCGTTGATGAAACGCAGGGTCTTGTTGCCGAGGTCGAGTGTATCGCCGTCCTTGACGGTCATCGACCTGAACTCCTCGCCTACGAGGTCCCTGAGAAACTTGATGGCGTTTGCGCTGCCCACGACCGTTGCGTTCGGCGCGACCTGGAGCAGGTTTTTGACGTTGCCTGAATGATCGGGCTCGGTATGATCGACAATTATGTATTCGATTTCAGCGGGATCGGTAACCTGTTTTATTTTATCGAGATATGTTGTCCAGAACTTCTCTTTCGAGGTTTCGATCACGGCTTTTTTCTCGGCGTTTATGAAGTAGGAATTGTACGTCGTGCCGTATTTGGTTTCCATAACGATATCGAACGTGACGAGGCCTGGATCGAGAATGCCTATCCAGCTGACGTCGTCCGTTACCGGAAGTACCTTGTTATCTATCATGATTCGGAAAAGTGAATGGTTAAGTGAGATTTTTATGAAACGTACCGTGTTGCTTCAAGAACATACGTGCCGGAAACTCTGAAAGTTCCTCGGGAAAGGTACAAAAAAACAGGAACAGTTCCTGTTTAGATGCAGGCCCCTTTTTTTACCCTTTATGCGGGAGAATGTTCTTTCCTGCTGGTAAATCATTTTTTTAAAAAGGTATATCCTCTTCGTTAAAGGAATCCGTTTCCTTGTTTCTTATTTCCTTGATCAGTTCTATACCGTCAGGAGAGAAACCGAAAAGCGTATCGGCGGAAAAGATCGAACTGAAATCCTGCGGTTTGAAGAACGGAAGGAATTTCTGGGTGAACTCGTCGAGCCGTTTCAGGTAGAACTGTGTGTTTTCGTCAGGTCTGGAGCTGTCCCAGTCGTCCGCCAGCTTTCCTTTTTCATAATGACTGTTCTGGAGTCCGCTGCCGGATACGTAGTAGATGATCCTGTCGCCCTTGTTGACCGGCAGGTTTCGTCGAAGGGCGAGTTCGTAGGTTATCGATCGGGGGCGCTTGTCGTTATTGACAGAAGCAAGATATTGATCCAGCGTGCTTTTCAGGGTTTCGACCCTGGAGAAATCCTCTATCGACCAGTCGTGTTTCATGATTCGTTCCCGGTATTCGACATACAGGTCGTGCAGTCCCTGCACATCTTCCTCGAGCAGCCTTTCAAAACCTCTTCTGATGAACTCTCTGCCGAATTTCTCGCCGCTTCGGCTGATAAGGGAAGAACCTTTGAGTTTCATACTTCCGTCGTAATCCAGCAGCGCATAGTTTTTTTTCAGATAAGAGATCATTTTTTTGAATCTTCCGTCGTAACCGATGGTGATTCCTTTCGGCATGACGGCGGAAACCTCTTCCACGAGGCCGATCTCCTGTTCTTCCGTCTTAATCCCCGGGGGTGGAACGAACAGGATACCGTCCGTATCCACTTCTATGACCTTGCTTCCCCTCGATTCGAATTCCCTGATCATTTTCCGTGCAATATCCTGCCCTGTCGTGGTAACACGATCGGCTTCTTCGTAATCATTGAAGATCCCGCTCCCGAAGCCGAGATAGCCGTACATGGCGTTTATAAGGATCTTGAACGAAGACTGCATGGCGTCGTAGTTGTCGGCAACATTATCGTTGCCGCTCTTTCTCTCTTCTTTCGCCCTGTGCTTTGCAGAGAAGCGGAGGTCTTTCAGTTCGGTCAGTATCTTCGGAAAGATTTTACGTTCGTCACTTTTCGGACAGATATCGTAGGAAAGCATGATCGAGGGATAGAGCGATTCTACGTCGGCGTAGACGACGGGACCGAGAATACCCTTGAGGAACACCTCGGTAAAACCACCCGTGTGCTGCTGTCCAACCTCGGGCCGCGGTATCGAATGTTTTTCCTTGAGGTACTCCCTGACGAAGAGCGCCTCTATCTTCGCCGCCGGACCCATCCTCGACGTCTGTGCATACGTGTATGGCATCATTCTCGTCATATGGAAATTGCTGCCTGAAAGCATGGCGGCAATTTCCCTGGTTTCTCTAACGTCGTCAAGCGCATACGCCAGAAGCCTTTCAGGATCACTGTCCCAGACATCGGCCATTTCGCTGTAGTCGATGTAGGTTCTCTCCGGCGCGCTGACACCGAAAAATCTTGCCGCAGCTTTCAGGCCGTATCCGGGCATCGCGCGTTTGGAGACATCGTAATTCTGTACGAGGAAATAGGTGTCTATGACGTGCCGTCCGGCTATGTCGCAGAACGGGTAGTCTATCAGACGTTCGGCAAACCGTATGCTTGCCGGATATGTTCTCGGAATGGATCCGTCCCTTCCTATGCGGAAATCCACCCCGTGCAGTTCGCATCTTCTCTGAATATAGGGAAGGTCGAAGCTGAAGATGTTATGCCCTTCGATGACGTCGGGATCCTTGAGCTGTATGATTCTGACCAGCTCCTGCAGTAGTTCCTTTTCGCTCTTTTCCTTCGTGTGTATGACATGTTCCCATCCTCTGTTGTCGCTGAGAGAAATGATAATGATGGGATCCTGACCGATGGACACTTTTTTCGATGTGCTCTTTTCCGGTCTGTAGTAGGTTTCAATATCGAGCTGTATCCGGTAAAGATCTTCGAAAACCATCCCTTTGAAGAGAGTTTTACCGGTTTGCAGCAGATACTGCGTTACCGCATCCCCTCTGCTGTAACAAAGATTGTTGAAATGTTCCCGGTTTTCTTCTTCTTCCGTCACGGCCTTCGCTCCGGAACTTATATGATCCTGAGCGTTTCGACAGTTCTGCATTGTTCTGAAAATCGCGAGAAACCGGTAAAAATTGTTTCCCTGGAGCTTTATGAGCCAGTACTTTTCGTTCCCTTCCGGAGTGAATCCGTCGAGAAGCGCCTTGTCTGAAAGAAAAAAATAGGGGTAATAGTCTTCATCCCTGCTGGTTACGTTCGCGCCGTTTCTGGTATACAGGCGTACCCTGTTATCCGGAATCTGGTGAATTCCGACGATATGCTCTTCCCCGTCCTTTCCGAAAAGAAGTGGATTCAGTGTGATATTATCCTGAGGCGTAACACTCATAATAAATTCGTTCTTCTGTTGGCAGTCTGTGGAAACAACCGTTTTGTTTCACGTGAAACATCCTGTCGGGATCGCCTAACGTCCTATTTTAACCATCAATACGGAAATATCCGCGGGTGTGACGCCAAGAATTCTCGATGCCTGGCCGATTGTTGACGGCTGAATTCTGGAAAGCTTCTCCCTTCCTTCGTTCGACAGTCCGCTCACCGTGTCATAGTTGAACGTTTCCGGGATTCTGTGTGATTCCAGGCGTTCGATTCTCTGTGCCATCATTCTCTCTCGCTTTATGTAGCCTTCGTATTTACAGTCGATCTCCACCTGTTCCAGAATGCGCGGATCACGGCTTACGGCGTATACCTGCTCCGCCGCTTTTTCGCTTGCTTCCAGAATCGCGCAGAGCGTTATTTTCGGTCTTTTCAGAAGCGAGCTTATTCTTGTGCTGCCTTCGAGAGGAGCGTAACCGGCGCTCCGGAGGAGAGCGTTGGTTTCTTCCGCCGCAACCTTCGTCTGTTCTATTATGTCCGTGAGCATTCCGATACAGCGCTCTTTTTCCTGTTGCCCGGTAAACGTTTTTTCCGATATCAGCCCCACGCCGTGGCCGTGTTGCATCAGCCGCCTGTCCGCATTGTCCTGGCGAAGAATGATCCTGTGTTCGGCGGATGAAGTAAACATCCGGTATGGTTCGTTCGTCTCTTTCGTGATGAGATCGTCGATGAGTACGCCGATATAGGCCTCCGCTCTGCCGAGTACGAGCGGAGTGCGCCCCTGAAGTTTCAGTGAAGCGTTTATTCCCGCCATGAGGCCCTGGGCAGCGGCTTCTTCATAACCGGAGGTGCCGTTGATCTGACCTGCAAAATAGAGCTGTTCTATGAGCTTCGTCTCGAGAGTTTCCTTCAGCTGGTATGGATAGAAATAATCATATTCTATGGCATATCCGGGACGTATCATGACGACCTCTTCCAGACCGGGTATCGTGCGAAGACCCTCGATCTGAATATCTTCGGGGAGCGAGGTCGAGAAACCGTTGACATACATCTCGTTCGTATCGAAGCCTTCAGGCTCCAGAAAGATATGATGGCTCCTTTTTTCGCTGAACCTGTGAATCTTGTCTTCGATCGAAGGACAATACCTCGGCCCGATACCCTGCACCTTGCCGGTAAACAATGGGGAGCGTTCAAAGCCGCTTTCGAGGATGCGGTGCGTTTCCTCCGTGGTTGCGGTGAGATAGCATGCTATCTGCTTTCTTTCGGCAAGGTCTGTTGTCGCGAAGGAAAAAGGCCTGGGAGCTTCGTCGCCCGGCTGCGGTTTCACCAGGCGGTAGTCTACGCTTCTGCGATCGATTCTCGGGGGTGTTCCGGTTTTCAGTCTGCCGTGCCTGAATCCGTGTGAGGCGAGATTTTCGGTGAGACCTGTGACGGGAGGTTCCGCTATCGTTCTTCCACCGGGATAATGGTTCATTCCTATATGAATCAGTCCATTGAGAAAGGTGCCGCAGGCAAGAACAACCGCCCTGCTTTTTATTTCCCGACCGGAACTGACCATGACGCCGGTGCAGATGCCGTCTTTCGTGACAATCCCCGTGACACTGTCCTGAAGCAGATCGATGTTCCGTTCAGACTCGATAACCTTTTTCATGTATGCCGTATAGAGCATTCTGTCAGCCTGAGCCCTCGGTGAGTGCATTGCGGGGCCCTTGCTCCTGTTGAGCATCCTGAACTGTATGCCGGTTGCATCGATGGCTTTGGCCATTTCACCTCCGAGAGCATCTATCTCGCGTGTTATCTGTCCTTTCGCAACGCCTCCTATGGCGGGATTGCATGACATTCTCGCTATCGCCATGATGTCCGTGGTGACAAGGAGGCAGCCGAGACCCATCCGCGCGGCCGCAAGAGCCGCTTCGCATCCGGCATGGCCTGCTCCGGCGACTATGATATCGTAACCTTTCATTTCTATAAGTGTTTCACGTGAAACATGACGGCGATCTAAAGGATTATATCGCTAAATTGTTTCTATATAGTCATTTATGTGTTTATCCGTGTGCGCGGAACCCGCTTCTCGCCGTCTGATCCTGGAAAGTGAGGCTGGTTCGGGAACGTGGCGGCGAGGACAGGAAGATACAAAGAAAGCTGAAAAGGCATCCCGAGGGTTTTACGGGTGAGCGAAATTAAATATTTGCGATACCGGATAAAAATTTATATAATCATATAGTTATATAGCGCATCCTAATGGTTGCGTGACTGGTGGCGTCGGCCAACGACGGCGCCTATTTGAAATAATAGATAGTAAAGTGCCGGGTATATGAACAGAAGGTCATTTTTAAAACAGACGGGAATTATGAGCGCTGCGCTGGCGCTTTTTCCTTTCGAGCTGCTGGCGGCATGGGAAAAGAAACGGTTTACAACCGAGGGGTTTCGCCAGGCGATGGTGAACAATCTCGGAACGTCCAACGTGCCGGTCAGTGAAAAGGTAAAACTCAAGATTCCGGCTGTGGCGACCGACAGTACGGCGGTTCCGGTTGAGGTCTCGACGACCGTCAAGGCCGATGAAATATATCTCTTCGTCGAAAAAAACTATACCCCCCTCGTATACAAGCTCACCCCAGGCGCAGGCATGTTGTCGTATTTCAGCATGAGGATCAAGATGCGCGAAAGCTCTCCTGTGCACGCCGTAGTGAAGTCAGGACAGAAGTATTATCGGGCGACTGCGAACTGCGAAGTTTCAGCACAGGCCTGCTAAACCAACAGACGTATATAAATACCCATGAGTGTAAGAATCGTTGCCATAGAGGCGCAGGGGACCGTTACCGCAAAAGTGATCGTTCCCCATCCCAACGAGTCGGGAAGAAGGAAGGACGAGCAGGGTAATTTCATTCCTGCCAATTTCGTCACGGAAGCTTCGGGGACCTTGAACGGGGCCTCCCTTTTTACGATGCAGCTCGGCCCGTCGGTCTCGAAGAATCCCTTTCTGCAGTTCAGGTTCAAGGGAAAAAAAGGCGACAAGCTGAAGGTTTCGCTCAAGGACAACAAGCAAAAGACCTATGAGGCCGAAACCGTCGTCAAGTGATATCCGCATTACTTCGTCAATCAATCAACAAGGAGAACAGACCATGTCCAGAAAGCTGACTTCGTGGCTTGCAGCGGGCCTTCTCTCTGCTGCCGCGCTCTCCGGATGTAACACACAGACCGCCGAAAAAACTGAACCGGCGCCACAGGCCTCGGGTGAGGAAGAATTCGACCCGAGAGGGCAGATTCTCGCGCTTTCCTGCGCTTCCTGCCACGGTGAGGACGGCAAGAGTGTTGGCATCATTCCGGGATTCCACGGCAAATCCGCCGCGTATCTCGAGAATGCGCTGCTCGATTTCAAGAACGACAAGCGTTACTCGACCGTCATGGGACGTCACGCCAAGGGTTACACCGATGAAGAGATCAAGCTCATCGCCGATTACTTTGGCTGGGTCTGTCAGCAAACCACATCAAATTAAGGAGGAGGACAAACATGGGCCAGAAATTTACACGCAGGGAATTCGGTAAACTCTTTGCGGCCGGTGCGGCCGGTTCCGCCCTTGGAGCCTTTGGCGGCGTGACTCCCCTTTTCGCCCAGCAGAAGCGTGTCGTCGTTATCGGCGGCGGTTTCGGGGGGGCTTCGGCGGCAAAGTATATCAGAAAGCTCGATCCGTCGATCGCCGTGACGCTGGTCGAGCCTGTCAGCACTTTTTACACCTGCCCGTTCAGCAACTGGGTCATGGGCGGTCTGAAGGAGATGAAGGACATCGCCCAGACATATGACGCCCTGAAGAACAAATTCGGGGTCGAGGTCGTGCACGATACGGCAACCGAAATAGACGCGGCGACAAATACGGTGAAGCTCAAGGGAGGCAAGACCCTGAACTACGATCGTCTGATCGTTTCGCCGGGCATCGATTTCAAGTACGATGCTATCGAGGGATACAGCGAGGAGGTCGCCGACAGCCAGATGCCGCATGCGTACAAGGCGGGACCGCAGACCGAGCTGATCACCAAGCAGCTGAAGGAGCTCAAGGCCGGCGAAAACGTGCTCATCTGCCCTCCGGGCAACCCGTTCCGCTGTCCTCCGGGACCCTACGAGCGGGCAAGTCTCATAGCGAACTACCTGAAGAAAAACAAGCCGGGATCGAAAGTCATCATTCTCGATGCCAAGGAAAAGTTCTCCAAGCAGGGTCTGTTCACCAAGGGCTGGGAAAAGCTTTACGGCGACGTTATCGAATGGCGCGCGGCTTCGATGGGCGGCAAGGTGCTCTCTGTCGATCCTGCCGCGATGACCGTCGAAACCGAGTTCGGTCCTGAAAAAGGCGGCGTGATCAACGTCATTCCTCCCCAGCAGGCAGGAAAAATCGCTTTCGACGCCGGACTGACGGACGCGAGTGGCTGGTGCCCGGTAAACCCGATCACCTTCGAATCCACGATTCATCCGGGTATTCACGTTATCGGCGATGCCTGCATCGCGGGCAAGATGCCGAAATCCGGTTTCGCGGCAAGCAGCCAGGGCAAGGTCACGGCTGCGGGCATCATCCGCCTGATGCAGGGCAAGGTCCCCGCGCCGCCGTCACTGGTCAATACCTGTTACAGCCTTGTCGGTCCGGGCTACGGCATCTCGGTCGCCGCGGTCTACAAACTGACGAGCGACGGAATTGTCGGTATCAAAGGGGCCGGAGGCCTTACGCCGATGGACGCTGACGACGACCAGCTCACGGAAGAGGCAACCTATGCCAGGGGCTGGTATAACAACATAACCCAGGATATCTGGGGATAACACCCTGCAGCTTCATCAGCGGAGCCCGGCCGACATGCCGGGCTTTTTTTATCGCCGCCGGAAACCATGAACCCCTCGTCCGGAGCGCGTTGTCGGCCGTTTTCCGGAATGGTCGTTCGCGCTATCCCGCACTGATTGTTAATCATAACCCCGTTTTATATATTGGCTGAACTGCGAGCACCGGCAAACCGGGCGGCCTCCCGTCCCGGAAGATGGTATCCATGATCTGCACCGGGGTGCTCCCATATTTGTTTGACAGCAATACATCCGTATGTAATGAAACATAATTACCGCTTCAAAGGCATTCTCGTCGTTGCGTTGACAGCGCTTGCTCTTTGGTCCCTGTGGCCAACCTATCAGGATTATTCCTACAACCGGCAGCTCGAGCGCCTCACGTCGGCGAAGGACAGTGTCGCTTTCGCTCAGAAACACCGCGAGGAGATCGAGCAGTCCGCCGCGAAAAGCCTGAAGCTCGGTCTCGATCTGAGGGGTGGGATGTACCTCGTGCTCGATGTCGATCTGGTGGATCTGCTCAGGGAGCGCGCCTGGAACAAGGACGGGACCTTCGCTGAAATAATGGAGACCGTCGACCGGAAATCGGCCGACTCGAACATGTCCGTCATCGATCTGCTCGCCGGGGAATTCGCGCAGCGGGGCATCCGGATGAGCCGTTACTTCTACGACGTGCGCGATACCGATGAAGAGGTGATCGCGAAACTTGCCGGTGAGGCCGAGGAGGCCGTCGTCAGGGCCAAGGAGATCATCCGTAACCGCGTGGACCAGTATGGTGTCGCCGAGGCGCTTATCCAGACCCAGGGGGCGCGGCGGCTGGTCGTCGCTCTGCCGGGAGTTTCAGACGAGGACCGTATACGAAAACTCCTCAAGGGGACGGCCAAACTCGAGTTCAAACTGCTGAGGGATAACGAAAGCATGCTTTCTGCTTTCGAGCGGATCAACGCTCATCTCGCCGCCGCCGAAAAGCGGCCGGAAGAAGGGGGCGGGGAGGCTGCGCCCGATACCGCCGCGACCGCGCTGCTTCCAGAGGCGCCGGTGAACGGCAAAACCAACCCGCTCTACGACCATATCGTCGTGCTTGAAAACGGGCGCTCGTTCGTACCGGAATATTCCAGGGAATATCTCACAGGACTCTTCCAGCGCGACGACATTGCCGCATTGCTGCCCAAGGATTCGGAACTGAGGCTGTCAGCGCGCACGACGGAGGGCAGGAACGGAGAAAAGTTCTACGATATCTACCTCCTGAAGAAGACGCCCGAGCTGACCGGGGGGGTGATTACCGAAGCGAAAGCGACATTCGGAGCTTCATCCGTCCAGCCCGAGGTGACCATGAAAATGAATCCTGACGGAACAGCGAAATGGGCCAGGATCACCGGGGCGAACATCGGCCGCAGGATCGCCATCGTGCTCGACGGTGCGGTGTATTCCGCTCCGGTAGTCGAGTCGAAAATTCCCGGCGGCAGTTCGGTCATCAACGGCATAGACAGTATCGAGGAGGCACAGGACCTTGAAATCGTGCTCAAGGCGGGGGCTCTTCCCGCTCCGGTGCGTATCATCGAGGAGCGGACGGTCGGTCCGTCTCTCGGAGCCGATTATATCCGGTCCGGGCTGCTGTCGGTTGCCTGGGGGCTCTTCGCGGTTGCGCTGTTCATGATTCTCTATTACGGCAAGGCGGGGGTCGCAGCCGATCTTGCGCTGATGCTCAACATTCTGTTCGTGCTTTCCGTGCTTGCGGGATTCAGCGCCGCGCTCACCCTGCCGGGTATCGCCGGTATCGTTCTGACTATCGGCATGGCGGTCGACGCCAACGTGCTGATCTTCGAAAGGATACGTGAAGAGATTGCCGAAGGCCGCAACGTGCGCATGGCGGTCGACAACGGCTACAGCAAAGCCTTTTCCTCGATCATGGATTCGCAGATAACGACGCTCGGCGCCGGATTTCTGCTCTATATCTACGGTATCGGGCCTGTTCAGGGTTTTGCCGTCACCCTCATGATCGGCACGGCGGCCAGCCTGTTTTCAGCCCTGGTAGTCACGAAGGTCATTTTCGACCTGCTGATCTCGAAGAACCTGATGACGGTAAAGAGCTTCGGTTAATCCTTAAAGAGTGCAGAGTATGCGTTTGCTTGACAACACCAGCATAGATTTTATCAAGTCCCGAAAAATCGCTTACGTAATCTCCCTGGTCCTGATCGTCACAGGACTTGTTTCCCTTGTGGTGAAAGGGCTGAACTTCGGCATCGATTTCAAGGGGGGAACGGAGGTCGTCGTTCGTTTCGACAGGGAAGTCGGCGTCGGCCAGGTCCGTTCCGTGCTCAAGGAAGCCGGCGTGGACGCCGAGGTCAAGCGCTACGGAGCCGACCGGTCCTTTCTGCTCCGCGCCGATTTCAGCGGCGAGGTCAACAAGCTGAAAAATCTCGTGACGAATTCGCTGAACGACAGGATGGGCGACAATCCTCATGAAGTGCTGCGTATCGATGCTGTCGGTCCGAGCATCGCCTCTGATCTGAAATGGGCGGCCCTGAAAGCGCTTGTCGGGGCTCTTGCGGCCATTCTGCTCTACGTCAGCATCCGTTTCGAGTTCCGCTTCGCGGCTACCAGTGTAGTCGCCATCTTTCATGATGTCTTCATCGTGCTCGGGATTTTCAGCATTTTCGGCGGCATGTTCGATTTCATGCCCCTGAGCATCGATCAGAGCATCATCGCCGCGTTTCTGACGATTGCAGGTTACTCGATCAACGATACGGTAGTCGTCTACGACAGGATCCGCGAAAACATCAAAACCGGAAAATCCGCCGACTACCCGAGGATTTTCAACATGAGTCTCAATCAGACCCTCAGCCGGACCATCATTACCGCCGGCACGACGCTGCTTACGGTGCTGGTGCTGTTCTTCTTCGCCGGGCCGGCTATCAGGGGGTTCACCTTCGCCATACTGCTCGGCATAGCGGTAGGCACCTACTCTTCTATTTTCATCGCGGCACCGCTCGCCCTGGACTGGCAGCTCAAGACCCGACGCCCCATAAAACTTCGTGGAGGATAAGCCTGCATGCGCAGGCTTTCGAACCCGCTGGCAGCCCTGATTGCAGGGACGGCATGCCTGGCGGGATGCGGCGGATCCGGGGGTGACGTTGTCGCACGCTCAGGAAAGCTCGAACTGACCAGGGGTGAACTGCTGGCGTCGATCAGCTATGACGATGCCGCCGACAGCCTTGTGGCCGCATCCATGTTCATCGAAGACTGGCGGGACATGGCGGCGCTCTATCAGAGCGCTCTCGAGGACGGCGTCGACAGGGAGCCGGAGACGAGACGGCTGATAGAGACGGCTTCGCGCCAGATCACCGTGCAGCGATTCATCGACCGGAAAATGGCGGATGCTTCCGGTAGCGGTCTGTTCCGCATCGACGCTTCGGAGGTTCGTGCATTTTACGAACGCCATCCGGATGGATTCGTCTGTTCGGAGCCTCATGTCGCTCTGGTCCGATATTACGCGGCTTCCGCCGGGGAGGCGGCGAAGCTGCGCACCATCGCTATCGAGACCCGCGGGACACGGCTGCCGGACAGGATTGCGGAGGCCGCACCGTCGTATGCTGAACTGAACAGGAAAAGCGTTTCGGCGGGAAGGCGCCTGCGACCGCAAAGCCGGCTTTTCCTGGAAAACACCCGGATGCGCTCGATGCTGCGGGATATGGCTCCGGGGGACGTCTCGCAGGCCATTCCCCTGAACGATTCGCTCATCGTGGTCATGCAGCTTCTCGACAGGGTGGAGCCCGGTCGGAGGATGACGCTCGATCAGTGCCGCGGGGATATCGAGGAACTTCTTATTGTTGAGAAACAAAAGCAGTATTATACTACATTGCTGGAAAAGGCAAGGGAAACGTATCAGTAGCCGGGGACCGCAACTGTCCTCCGGCCGCAAGCAAAGCAACATCATTATGAAAAAACGTCTGACAGGTGGTATCGCTCTTATTGCAATCGTCATCATCGCTTTGTTCCGCTCCGCGGGAGCGGCGGTAGCCGACAGGATTGTCGCGGTTGTCGGCAACGAGATAATTCTGCAGTCGGAAATAGACCAGCAGGTGCTGCTTGCCCGCTACCAGTATCCCGATGCGGCAAAGGATCCCGATCTGCGCGACCGCATCCTCCAGAACCTCGTGACCAGGAAAATCGTGCTTGCCAAGGCAAGGCTCGACAGCATGACGGTCAACGAGTCCGAGGTCGACCGCGAGACCGATGCAAGGATGGTCACCCTTCGCAGAAAGTTCAAGAGCATCGGCGAGATGGAGTCGACGTTTTCGAAGCCTTTCGCCGTTATCGAGAAAGAGATAAAGGACGACATCCGGAACCAGAAACTGGTCGATAACCTGAGGCGCAAGAAAATGGCCGGAGTGACGGTTACCTACGATGAAGTCGAGGAGTTCTTCCGTCGCAACCGCGACAGGCTGCCCCCTGTTCCGGAAGCCGTCGAGGTGGCTCAGATCGTCAAATACCCCCAGGTGCCCGAAGCGGCCAAATCCCGGGCGCTGGCAAGGAGCCGGGAGATTCTGCAGCAGCTCAGGGAGGGCGCTGATTTCGCGTCGCTTGCGAGAGAGTATTCCCAGGACCCCGGTTCGGCAAGGCTTGGCGGTGATCTCGGTTACAACCGACGGGGCAATTTCGTGAAGCCCTTCGAGGACGTGGCGTTCGGGCTCGATGAAGGACAGATTTCCGATGTGGTCGAAACCCGTTTCGGGTATCATATCATCCAGCTTCTCGACAGGGAACAGGACGCTGTTCATGTCCGTCATATCCTGACGGCGTTCGACCGCGGCAAGCTCGATGCGGAGGCGTCGAGAGACCTGCTTCGGGCTGTGCGCAGCGACATCCTGGCCGGAAAGGCCACATTCGCCGAGATGGCGGAAAAGTATTCGGACGATCCGGTTTCGGCGAAATCAGGCGGGCTGATCAGGCAGGGGGACACGGGAGAATCGCTCTTCCCGGTCGCGACCCTTCGCGATCAGCTCAAGAATGTCGTTCGTTCGATGAAGAAGGCGGGGGCCCTGAGCGACGTTGTCAGGATAGCGCCGAAGTCGGGCGAAGCGTTCTATGCGCTGTTCCGTCTCAACAGAAGGGTCCCCTCCCACAAGCCGGATCTCGCTTCGGATTACGCCCGGATCGAGAATCTGGCGAAAGAGGAGAAACAAAGCCGTCTGTTCAGTGAGTGGATCCAGAGCCTGCAGAAGGAGATCTACATCAGGATATCAGACGTCTAACCTGCGCACGTAACGTGCGTTCTTTTCGATAAAGTTTCTGCGCGGATCTACCTTGTCGCCCATGAGGGTCGAGAAGATCTGGTCCGCTTCCATGGCGTTTTCTACCGTCACCTGGAGCAGGGACCGGTGCTCCGGATCCATGGTCGTGCTCCAGAGCTGTTCGGGATTCATTTCACCGAGTCCCTTGTAACGCTGGACGGAAACGCTGGCCTTGCCTTTCTGCAGTTTCTTCATCGACTCGATGATGCTGGTCCGTTCGTCGTCGTCCCACGCATAGCGTTGTTCCCTGCCGCTTTTGACGAGATAGAGCGGGGGTTGGGCGATGAAGACCTTCCCGGCTTCTATCAGCTCCCGCATGTGGCGGAAAAAGAAGGTCAGAAGCAGCGTGCGGATGTGTGCGCCGTCGACGTCGGCGTCGGTCATGATGATGATCTTGCCGTAGCGCAGCTTGTCCGCGGCGAATTCGTCTTCTCCGAAGCTCGTGCCGAGGGCGAGGATGATGGTCTTGATCTCCTCGTTTTCAAGCATCTTGTGCAGGCGCGCTTTCTCGACGTTCAGAATCTTTCCTTTCAGGGGAAGGATCGCCTGGAAGCTGCGGTCGCGGCCCTGTTTGGCGCTGCCGCCCGCCGAATCGCCCTCCACGATGTAGAGTTCACAGTGTTCCGGATCGTTGATCGAGCAGTCCGCCAGCTTACCCGGCAGCCCGGAGCTTTCAAGCGCTGACTTTCGGCGGGTGAGCTCCTTGGCTTTTCTCGCGGCCTCTCTCGAAAGCGCGGCTCCCTTGACCTTTTCGATGACGGTTTTCAGCACGCCGGGGTTGCTTTCCAGATAATCGGAGAGCTGTTCGTTGACGATGCTTTCTACGATGCTCTGGGTTTCGGAGTTGCCGAGCTTGGTCTTTGTCTGCCCTTCGAACTGCGGTTCGGCTACCTTGACCGAGATCACGGCGGTCAGGCCCTCCTTGAAGTCGTCTCCGCTCAGGGATATCTTCAGGTTCTTCAGCAGGTCGTTTTTCTGCGCCGAGGAGTTGAGCGTCCGGGTGAGCGCCTTGCGGAAACCCGTGACGTGCGTGCCTCCCTCGTGCGTATTGATGTTGTTGACATAGCTGAAGACGTTTTCCTGGTAGGAGTCGTTGTACTGCAGGGCGATTTCGACCATCGTCGTGTCGCGTTCCCCGCTGATGAATATGGGTTCCTTGACGAGGCTGATGCGGTTGTGGTCGGTGTATCTGACGAATTCCCGGATGCCGCCCTCGAAATGGAAAATGTCTTCGACGCCTTCGGTGTCGCGGACGACGATTTTCAGCTGGCTGTTGAGGAACGCCAGTTCACGCATGCGGTCGATGATGACGTCCTTGCGGAATTCCGTGATTTTGAATATCGAGGAGTCCGGCTTGAAGGTGGTTTTCGTGCCCGTTTTGTCAGTCTCTCCGATCACCTGCACCTCGCACTGGGGGACCCCCTGCTGGTAGCGCTGAAACCATATCTTGCCCTCTCGCGACACCTCGACCTCGCACCATTCCGAAAGGGCGTTGACCACGGAAGCGCCCACGCCGTGCAGGCCGCCGGATACCTTGTAGGCGCCCTTGTCGAACTTGCCTCCGGCCCCGATGAGCGTCATGACGAGTTCGAGCGCCGATTTTTTCTTTTCCGGGTGGATGTCGACGGGAATACCCCGGCCGTTGTCGGTTACGGTGACCGATCCGTCTTCGTTGAGTGACAGGTCGATGATGTCGTTGTATCCCGCGAGCGTCTCGTCGATCGAATTGTCGACGATCTCGTAAATGAGGTGGTGCAGCCCGCGTGAATGGACGTCGCCGATATACATGGCCGGACGTTTCCTGACATGCTGTATGCCGTCGAGAATCTGGATATTGGTTGCTGCGTACGTCGGGGTGGTGGGGGTTGAACTCTGCGTTTCTGACATGTGCTGTTGTGGGAATGCGTTGGGTTTTCTCCAGAAAATCTTATCCCTGAAGATAGCAAAAATAGTGATGATATCCGCGATCGTCGGGGCGGGGCAATCTCTCGGACCGCTCGCCGTGAACGAGTCGTTCCGCCTTCCTCGGCACGCGTTCGCCCCTTGCTGTTTCTCTTGTGACCCAGACTGCTCACCAGGGGGTTGCCGGGAACGCGTCGGCGACATGGTCGATGTTGTAATCGACGAGCCGGCCGTTATGGAGTTTTCGTGCGACGATGCCTATGACGTCGAAACGGCAATCGGGCTCCGGGCCTTTCAGCGAAGCCAGATAGGCGGTCGCCGCCCGGATGATCTCCTTCTGTTTTTCGGGCGTCACGGCTTCGAGAGGGTGCCCCATGGAACAGGACGCACGGGTTTTGACCTCGATGAAACAGAGTGTCCGGTCATGCAGGGCGATAATGTCTATTTCATTGCGGCGGAAGCGGTAGTTGCGTTCGAGGATGCGGTACCCCTTGTCGACGAGATGCGAAAGGGCGGCAAGTTCTCCAAGGCGGCCGAGATCGTGCGGGTCGAATGACATCGGCGGAGGCTCCTATTTTTCATCGAGTTCCCTGAGACGGAAACTCCTGCGGTGCAGCGGGCAGCGGCCGTGCCTGACGATGGCCTGGATGTGCTGTTTCGTCGGATAGCCGAAATGGCGTTCGAAGCCGTAATCGGGATACTGCGACGCATAGGCTTTCATGAGCCTGTCGCGGTGTGTTTTCGCCATGACGGACGCCGCGGCGATGGAAAACACCTTCGCATCTCCCCTGACGACGGTCATCCAGGGGACGGGCAGGTGGGGAGTGAACCGGTTGCCGTCGATCAGCATGAAGGAGGGCGGGACGGCCAGGGATTCGGCGGCCCGGTTCATCGCCAGCATGGTTGCCCTGAAAATGTTCAGTCGGTCTATCGTCAGATGGTCGACGACCGCGATGCCGACCGCCTCGGCAGTGTTACGGATCGCTTCCGCAAGTTCCTCGCGCCTTTCCGGAGAAAGCGCCTTCGAGTCGTTGAGCTTTTCCAGAACGCCTTCGGGTCTGAAATAGCGGGGAAACACCACGGCAGCGGCAACGACCGGCCCTGCGAGAGGGCCCCGGCCTGCTTCGTCTATTCCGCATACCCGAGGGTGTTCGGGCCAGAATTTTTCCTCGTATTCGGCTGTTAATAACAAGGTGTTCGTCATGCTTTTGCCGCGAAAGCCGTTTTGAGCGGTCCGGCATTCCAGCAGGAGTGTTTTAAGGGAGCGCAACGAAGAAAAGTGATGAAAATTTGTGCTTTTAACAAAAATGTTAAATAATACAGGTTACATTTCATGGGGCGCGAGCTTTACCGCCCCGAAGAGGAGCGTGGCGGCCTCGCCGCCGATGCGGTAACGACAGATCGGTTGAGGACCTCTTCCTTGCCGGGATGCCCGCTTCGCTGAAAAGCCCGGTCCGGTTAACAGGTTCAGCAGTGTAACAAGAGGTGGTGTTTATGAAGAAGACAGTGAAAAAACAGTTGTTGATGAACAAGTCGGGCGACGAGATCCAGGTCGCGCTCGTCGAGGAAGGCCGTCTGGCGGAACTCGTCATCGAGCGCCCGGACAGCCTGAGAAGTATCGGTGACATATATCTGGGAAGGGTTCACAAGGTCGTCGAGGGCCTCAAGGCCGCATTCGTCGACATAGGCCAGAAATCCGACGGCTTTCTGCATTTTTCCGATGTCGGTACGACGACCGAGGATTACCGGGCGTTGATAGAGGACGATGACGACGACGAGAACGGCGACGGCGAGGAAGAGGAAAACGACGGCAAGGAGCAGCAGGCAGAGTCCGATACGGACCAGCAGGCACGCGGGAAGTCCCGCAACGGCAGGCAGCAGGAACAGGATGCCAACGGCCGCAGGAACGGTTCGGGACGCGATCAGGGCAAGTCCTCCGACCGGAGACGTCAGTCCTATACCCAGATGATCGCAAGCAAGCTCAAGCCCAACGACTCCATTCTCGTCCAGGTTATCAAGGAGCCTATCAGCAACAAGGGGTCGAGACTGACATCCGACATTACCATCGCCGGGCGCTTCATGGTGCTCTTGCCCTTCGGCGGCAGTCAGATCGCGGTTTCCCGTCGTGTCGTTTCCCGCAAGGAACGGGCTCGGCTGAAAAAGCTCGTCCGCTCCATGCTGCCCGAAGGGTTCGGGGCCATCATCCGCACCGTGGCGGAAAACCAGGAGGAGGAGCTTCTGAAAAAAGACCTTGAAAAGCTGCTGGTGAAATGGGAGCAGATCGAGGAGAAGCTGAAGGATGCGAAGCCTCCCCAGCTGATTTTCAAGGAGGACACCATCATTTCCAGCGTGCTGCGCGATTCGCTCACCACGGATGTCACCGAGGTCGTCGCGAATTCAGCGGGCATTCACAAGGAAACGCTGAACTACATCCAGTGGGCGGCGCCCGAAATGGAGAAAAACGTCAGCCACTACCAGGGCAAGCTTCCCCTGTTCGAGGGATACGGTATCGCCAAGGATGTCGAATCCATCTTTTCCCGCAAGGTCTGGCTCAGGTCAGGAGGCTACATCATCATAGAGCATACCGAGGCGATGGTGGTCGTCGACGTCAACAGCGGACGGTATGCCGCAAAGAAGGAGCAGGAGGAGAATTCGCTCAAGACCAACCTCGAGGCGGCCCGCGAAATCGTCCGGCAGCTCAGGCTCCGGGATATCGGCGGTATCATCGTGGTCGATTTCATCGACATGCTCGATCCGAAGAACGCGAAAAAAGTCTATGATGCCATGAAAGGCGAGCTGCGGCACGACAGGGCGAAGTCGAACATTCTTCCCATGTCGGAATTCGGGATCATGCAGATCACCAGGGAGCGCATTCGGCCAAGTCTCATGCAGCGCATGGGGGATCAGTGCCCGGCATGCGGAGGCACCGGGGTCATCCAGGCCCGCTGCACCACCATCAACCAGATAGAGCGCTGGTTGAGGAAATACGCCCTGCAGCAGAAAACGCCGTTTCACCAGCTCGATCTCTATGTCAGCCCGACTGTCGCCGAGCCGCTGAAGGAAAGCGACCGTAACATAGAGCTGCGGTGGCTGCTGCAGCATATGCTCTTCGTGCGCGTCAAGTCTGACGAAAGCCTCAGGAGCGACGATTTCCGTTTCTATATCCGCAGGAACAGCAAGGATGTCACGGCCGAGTACAGCGATCTCTGACGAGTCCCCGCGGGCCTTTTTATTACACTTTCTCATTGAACCCATTCCGTAACCAGAGAGGAACAATTCACATTGATGCAGGTTGAAGAAATACGAAGGATCATCGAGGAGCTGGCCGGTATCCCGGCTGCCGATTTGAGGAGCCGTCCTGAGGCCGGTGACGTTTTCAGGGCGTTCAAGCAACTGCTCAACAGCGGCCGGGCGAGATCGGCCGAGAAAAAGGACGGCCGGTGGCAGGCGAACGCCTGGGTGAAACAGGGGATTCTGGTCGGCATGAAACTCGGTGTTCTGCAGGAGAGTTCCATTCCCCTGCCGGGAGGGAACGACTGGACGTTCGTCGACAAGGACACCTATCCCGTCAGACGATTCGGCGTCGGAGACGGCGTGCGGGTGGTGCCGGGCGGATCGTCCGTGCGCGATGGCGCCTATCTCGCTCCTTCGGTGGTCATGATGCCCCCGGCGTATGTCAACGTCGGAGCCTATGTCGACGAAGGGACCATGATCGACTCCCACGCGCTCGTGGGCAGCTGCGCCCAGATCGGCAGGAACGTGCATCTTTCCGCAGCCTCGCAGATCGGCGGCGTGCTCGAACCTGTCGGCGCGGTCCCCGTGATTGTCGAGGACGACGTCCTGATCGGCGGCAATTGCGGCATCTACGAAGGAACCGTCGTCCGGACGAGGGCGGTCATCGGCACGGGAGTCATTCTCAACGCTTCCACGCCGGTATACGACCTGGTAAAAGGCGAGATCATCAGAAAAACAGGGGACGCTCCCCTGACGATACCCGAGGGCGCCGTCGTTGTCTCGGGCTCCAGAAAAGCGAAAGGGGATTTCGCCGCCGAGCACGGCCTGGCGGTCTATACGCCCCTCATCGTCAAGTACCGGGACGAAAAAACGGACAGCGCCACCGCGCTGGAGAGCGCCCTTCGCTGATCCTTCGGTCAGTCCTCCCTAACATCAGGGGTCACAGGTATGGACATTTTCGCATCGTACGTATCCCGTCGCCGCACGGCAAGGATTCTGGTACTGTTGCTCTTCTGCGCCGGGACGGCCATGAAGCCCGTCCCGGAAAAGGAGCAGGAGTATTTTTCCACTGCAAGCAGCATCGAACTCCTGGGCGAGGTGTATCACGAGGTGTCGGACAACTACGTTGACGAGATCGATCCGGCGGCTTTCATGTATGCCGGAATCGACGGGATGCTCGAGACGCTCGATCCCTATACGGTGTTTCTCGACAGCGAGGAAGCCCTCGAACTCGACGAGCTGACGAGCGGACAGTACGCCGGCATAGGTGTCAGGATCGCCGAAATAGGGGGCCGCGTGTATGTCGTATCGCTGATCGGGGACGCCGGCGCCCGCAAGGCAGGGCTTCGTGTCGGAGACCGTATCCTGAAGGTCGACGGACGCTCTCTCGAGGGGAAGGAGCTCGAAGAGATCAAAACCTTCATCAAGGGCCCGCCGGGAAGCCGCGTGTCGCTCCTGGTGGAGCGTTCCGGCCGGAAAGAGCCGTTGCGTTTCAGCATCGCCCGCGAGGAGGTGAGAGTCAACAGCATCCGGTACTCCGGTCTTATCGGCGATGTGGGGTATTTCGAGATCAGTTCGTTCGGCAACCGCAGCGCCGAGGAACTCAGCCGCGCCATAGGCGAGGTCCGGTCTTCGGCACAGCAGGCCGATCGACGCATGAAGGCGGTCATCCTCGACCTGAGGGACAATCCCGGCGGCCTGCTCGATGTGGCCGTGGACGTGACGGGGCTGTTCGTAGAGAAAAACAGCCCGATCGTATCGACCATAGGCCGTTCTCCCGAAAGCGAAAACAGCTACAGGACCAGCCGGGAACCGCTTGTCGGCCAACTTCCGCTTGCCGTGCTGATCAACGAAAAGAGTGCATCCGCTTCGGAAATCGTCGCCGGAGCGATACAGGAGCTCGATCGCGGAGTGATCATCGGCGAGCGTTCCTTCGGCAAAGGGCTGGTTCAGTCTATCATCGCCCTGCCCTATGACTGTACCCTCAAGATGACCACGGCGAAATACTATACCCCGTCGGGGCGTCTTATCCAGAAGGAGCACGACCGCAGCTACGAGGGCGGCCGCAGGGTCCTGAAAGACAAGGGTGAATCCGGGGACAACGGGGTATTCTACACCCGCAACAGACGAAAAGTCTATGGCGGCGGGGGTATCCTTCCCGATCTGCGCGTCGACGACGAAACGCCCGGCGGATACGAGGCGGCCCTGCGCAAGGAAGGGATGCTTTTCCGTTACGCCAACAGGTTCAGGGCGGAGCATGAATCCCTGCCGCGGGGAGACATCGACCGTGACGCACTGATGGCCGATTTCGATGACTTTCTCCGTGAGGAACGCTTCCTCTACCGTAGCGTGGCGGAACTGCAGCTCGACGACGTGAAATCCGCGCTTGGCGACAGACCCGGGAACGAAACCGCGCGGGCCTCCGCCATGGTCGATTCGCTCGCTGAAGAGCTGTCGGCTGCCGCATCGAGAGAACGGGCAGGGGAATCGGAGCGGATAGCGCTTTCCCTCGAGCAGGAGATCGTTCGTCATTACGATGAGGATGCGGCGCAGAGAAGCGTGATCGAACGGGACCCTGTCGTGAAAAAAGCGCTCGATATCCTCAGCGATTCCAAGGCCTACCGCAGGCTTCTCAGGCCCTGAGAGCGGTTCCCCTGCTTTCTATCTGTTTTATTCTCCGATGAACGCCGATCACGATAAGGAGGTTGCTGACCGTCAGCAGGCTTTCGGCAGTGCCGTGCAGCAGGTCGTCGTGAGACAGTGTCGGGTAGCCTCTCAGCTCGGTCGAGAGGTACATGAAGCCCACCGTTACGCTGATGAATATCAGCACGAACCAGAACCCGAAAACCATCATGCCGGGAAACAGTTCCGGGTCGCGTTTCCTGATGAGGAGCAGGCTGACGAGGAAGCAGAGGTAGACGACGCTTGAAATCTGCAGGATCGCGTCGAAAACATCTTCACCCATGAACGACTGCGGGCGCGCGATCAGCAGCAGTCCGAGTGAAGCCATGACGCCTTCGGCGCTGCCGGTTTTTATGGTTTTCAGGATTCCGAGGGAGGCGGAAAGCAGGAATATGCTGCCGAAGAGATTGACCGTTTCGGAGAGATCGAGCAGCAGGGGGATGGTGTCGCCGCTGATATGGTAGGCGAGAACGAACCAGCTTCCGATCCAGTGCGGGACCATGAACAGCCCGAAACGCCGGACATCCTTTCTGTCGATCAGCTTTCCGTATCGATAAAGGAGCAGGGCGGCGATGCCCCACTCTACCGACGACGAGATGTGAATGAGCCAGTTCGGCAGCGAAAGCAGCATTCAGGAGCCCTTTGTCAGGTGGTAGATGTTTTTCATGAAGATTTTCATCTGCACGCTCCACGGCGCGGGGACCATTTTCTTGTAAAGATAGGAGTCGAAGGTGATCCGCTGCACGTCGGCGTCCTCGCAGATCGCCACGAAACTCTCCCTGAACCGGTCGTTTTTGTAATACACCGACTGGAGCACCTGCAGGCCGAAGAAGATCTGTGCATAGAGCTTCCGGAACGTTTTCTCATAGTTGCGAAGCGGCCGGTCGTTCTGTATCCGTTCGATCATGGCTTCGGCGCCCAGCCTGCCGGAGCGCATTGCGAAGAAGATGCCCTCGCCGTTTGCCGGTGTGACCAGTCCGGCGGCGTCGCCGACGAGAATCGCTTGTTCCTGGGTAAAGGATTTTCGGGGTTTCATCGGGATTTTCGCGGCTTCGTCGAGATAGGGCTTTTCCGTTATGCCGATCTTTTCGACGAAACGACGCTGCAGTTCCCTGAGGTTGTGCTTGCGGAACTCGGTTCCCGTGCCGATTGCGATATGGTCGGTCTTCGGGAATATCCAGCCGTAAAAGTCGGGAGAGACCTCGCCGTCGAACCAGATTTCCACCAGTTCCTCGTAGGGTTTCAGTTCCTCGCAGTAGTGAAAGCGCTGCTGCATGGCGATAACCTGCAATTCATTGGCCGGAAACCCCAGCACTTCGGCCGTCCTGGAGTTCGCGCCGTCCGCCCCGATGATGAACGACGCCTCTACGGGGGGCAGGCCTTTCGAAAGGTGGATGGTATAGCCGCCGTTTTCGGCTTTGATATCCTTGACGAGCGCTTCTACGATATCCGCTCCATAGCGTTTCGCCTTGTCGCGCAGGTAGCTGTCGAAACGTTCCCGGCGCACCATGCCCACATAACCGTTCGGCATTTCCATGGAGATCATGCGTCCTTTCGGTGAGCGGACGCTCATGCTCGAAAGCTTTTTCTCGACCAGCGGTTCGGGAATGTTGAACTCTTCTATGAGCCCCAGGGGTATGGCCCCGCCGCAGGGTTTGACGTTCTCGAGGTTCCGTTCTATAAGGACCGTCGAAATGCCTGCCCTGGCCAGGTCGGCCGCAGCGACGGCACCTGAAGGGCCGCCGCCGATCACTGCTACATCATAACGCATAGTGTAGAGCTGTCGGTTGCTTTTGCTGTTCTTCGGTAATCATGCGAAGTTCGCGTGGAGAAACTCCTTCACCTTCGATATGCCGATTCTTTCCTGTGCCGCCGTGTCGCGGTAACGGACCGTTACGGTTTCGTCTTCCAGGGTCTGGTGGTCGACCGTGAAGCAGAACGGGGTGCCGATTTCATCCTGACGGCGGTACCGTTTGCCTATCGAGCCCGCGTCGTCGTACTGGACGAGGAAATCCCCGACGAGGGCGTCGCGCAACGCTGCGGCCTTTTCCCCCATCTCTCCCTTCTTCATCAGCGGAAGCACGGCGGCCTTGACCGGTGCTATTTTCGGGGAGAACTTCAGCATGACGCGCTGTTCCCCGTCGACCACGTCCTCGTTATAGGCATCGCAGAGCAGGGCGAGAAAAAGACGGTCGCAGCCCGCCGAGGTTTCCACGACATAGGGGACGTAGCGTTCGTTGGTTGTCTGGTCGATGTACTCCATGTTCTTGCCCGAGAAATCCTGGTGCTGCTTCAGGTCGAAATCGGTTCTCGAGTGGATGCCTTCTATCTCCTCGATCCCGAAAGGAAAGGCGAACTTGATGTCGTAGGCGAGATCCGCGTAATGGGCGAGCTTGTCGTGACGGTACCAGTGCAGCTTTTCCGGACCGATGCCGAGCCGCTCGACATACCAGTTGAATCGTTCCTCGCGCCATGCCTCGAAGGCTTCCTCCTGGGTGCCCGGTTTGACGAAATACTGCATCTCCATCTGTTCGAACTCGACCATGCGGAAGATGAAGTTGCCCTTCACGATCTCGTTGCGGAAAGCCTTGCCGATCTGTGCAATGCCGAAAGGGACGCGCATGCGGCTCGATTCGCGGACGTTGTGGAAATTCACGAAAATTCCCTGCGCCGTTTCGGGCCGGAGATAGACGATGCCCGATGCATCGGCGAGCGCTCCCATGTTGCACTGGAACATCAGGTTGAACTGGCGGACTTCCGTCCAGTCGGACGAGCCGGTGTCGGGGGCCTTGATTTCCTCGGCAATGATGATATCGTAGAAAGCACGGTTCTGGTTTTCAGCTTCTGACGCACGCTCGTAGTAGGCGCTCACCCGGTGAGCATCCTCTTCCCGGCCGTCCTTCCTCAGTTTTTCGATATGGTTTTCGATCAGGTGATCGGCACGGTACCGTCGTTTGGTCGTGCGGTCGTCGATCATCGGGTCGTTGAAACTCGATACATGCCCCGATGCTTCCCATACGGTGGGGTTCATCATGATGGACGCGTCGATACCGACGATATTCTGATGCTTTCTTGTCATCGAGGTCCACCAGAGGTCCTTGATGTTCTTTTTCATCTCGCTGCCGAGAGGCCCGTAGTCGAAGCAGGACGACAGGCCCCCGTAGATTTCGGAGGAGGGGAAAATAAAGCCGCGCCGCTTCGCCAGCGACACCAGCTTGCTCATGACTTTATCGGGAGACAGGTTCGCCTGCGCCACCCGGGCTTGATCTGAAGTGTTCATCGAAACGGTCAGGAAAAATTGAGGAAAACAGCGCCTCGCGCCCCTGTGCCGGGGATCGAACCCGAATATAATAAAACAACGGCGATTTAACATGCGCGGCCATCCGCCGGGATATCGGCGGAAACCGTTTGCCTCCGTTCGGGAGCGGAGATTGAAAAGGACTCTTGACAGGGATACGCTTTATTACTATATTACCGTTCAGTTATGTAGTTGTTATTGGTCGTGATCTTCATTCATTCCCGAAAAGAACGTGCCTGGCCATGCTTCGATACAGTGACCTGATTGCCGACTGTCTGTCTCGTGTTCGTGAAATCATGCCGTGGGAACTCGTCGAACGCATCGAAAAGAACAGGGATATTTTCATTCTCGATGTGCGCGAGCCCGCCGAGTTCGATGCAATGCATATACCCGGTTCGCTCAACGTCCCGAGAGGCGTTCTCGAACCCGCATGCGAATGGGACTTCGAGGAAACGGTCCCGGAGCTTGTCCGGGCGCGTGATCGCGAGGTTGTCGTGGTCTGCCGCTCGGGGCGTCGGAGCGTGCTCGCCGCGGACACCATGCAGCGGCTCGGCTACCGCGACGTGTGTTCGCTGAAAACCGGCCTCAGGGGATGGAACGATTACGAAGAGCCTCTGGAAAAGGGCCCGGGAGAGCCGGTTCCGGCAGAGGATGCCGACAATTTTTTTCTTTCCAACGTCCGGCCGGACCAGACGTCCGCGGCGCAGAGCGCCTGACAGAGGGTTTGGTGGAGTGCCATTTTACCAATTCCAAAAAGGAGATACCGCGATGAGCGAAATCAAGAGCGACATGGAGCTGAACTGCGAAGGCATGAACTGCCCTCTTCCCATCCTCAAGACCAAGAAAACCATCGACGGCATGCAGAGCGGTCAGGTTCTCAAGATGACCGCGACGGATCCCGGCTCGGTCAACGACATGGATTCCTGGGCGAAGCGCACCGGAAACGAGGTGGTCGAGCACACCGAGTCCGGCGGGGTGCATACCTACATGATCCGGAAAAAATAACCGGTTTGCGGAAGGAGGTCCGGAAGTGAGTCGCATGCGCACGGCGTCGATACCGAGGCTGATGATATCGGCCGCGTCGAAAAGTTCGGGGAAGACCACGGTCAGCCTTGGTCTGCTCCGTTATTTTTCGTCTCGCGGCGAGCGGGTGACCAGCTTCAAGAAGGGGCCGGATTATATCGATCCCATGTGGCATCGCCGTGCGGGTTCCCGCGAGTGCCGCAACCTCGATGCATGGATGATGGGGAGGGATGCCTGCCGGCGTTCGTTTGCTTCCCCGGCCCTCGATTCAGGGGGGATAGTGCTTGTCGAGGGTAATCACGGTCTGCATGACGGTCTGGCGATCGACGGTTCCGACAGCAGTGCGGGCATGGCCGAGCTTCTGGGGTTGCCGGTCCTGCTGGTTGTCGACAGCCGCAGGATGAACCGGGGCGTAGCCGCGCAGGTGCTCGGTATGCAGGCGATGCCGCCGAAAGTCCGAATTGCCGGGGTGATTCTCAATCATGTCGCCAGTTCCCGGCAGGAGAGCAAGCAGCGGCATGCGATCGAATCGTACTGCGGCGTGCCCGTGCTGGGGGCCATTCCTGCCGATGAAGGGTTGCGCATGCCCGAACGGCATCTCGGTCTCGTCACGGTGGACGAGGCCCCTGATGCAGAAGGGTTCATCGGAGCGGCTGCCGAAATGGTGGCGCGACGCTGCGACACCGAAGCCATCCGCCGCCTGTTCGACGAGGCGCCGCCGCTCGAACTTCCCGATCCGGCGGACCGCACCCCGGCAGCCATCCCGTCCGGGGTGCGCATAGGGGTTTTTCGCGATGCGGCTTTCTGCTTCTATTACCCCGAAAACATCGAAGCGCTTCGGGCGCACGGGGCCGAGCCGGTCTTTATCGACACCTTCAGCGCACGTTCGCTTCCCGATGTCGACGGGCTGTACCTCGGCGGCGGCTTTCCTGAATCGTTTTTTCCCGAGCTGAGTTCCCGGACCGACCTGCACGCCTCCCTCCGCGAGAGAATCGAAAGTGGGATGCCCGTATGGGCCGAGTGCGGAGGGCTGATCTATCTTTCCAGAAGCGCGGAGAGGGACGGGAAGCGGTGGCCCATGGCCGGCGTGCTGCCCGTCGACATCGAGTATCGGCAAAGGCCGGTCGGGTGCGGCTATGTTGCGCTTGAAAGCCGTGAAGGCTCTCCCTGGTTTCCCGGCGGGGAGAAGATCAGGGCGCACGAGTTCCACTACTCAGGGCCGGCCTCGGGCCAGGCCACGCCGGATGTGCAGTTCGCTGTCGAGAAAGGGTTCGGTTTCGACGGAAAGTCAGACGGCATCGTCTACCGTAACCTGTTCGCCTCTTATGCCCATCTGCATGCGGTTTCGACTCCGGCCTGGGCGGAGCGGTTCGTTGCCCTTGCCAGGGATTACCGGAGTCGTGGAAGGACTGCCGTGGCGTGCGCGTCCGCCCTTGCCGCGGTAAAAGAATGAATGATTTTTCGCAAAAAGATTTTGAATAAAAATGTATTTGTGGCTATATAACTATATAGTTATATTTATAAGATAAAGTTTTGCGGATGCATTTGTCCGTGTGAATCATAATAACAAAAGGAGCAATCATCATGCCTATCGAAGTCAACGGTGTCAGCTACGAGACTGACGAAAACGGCTACCTGGTCAACCTCGACGACTGGAACGAGGACGTGGCTGTCAAGCTTGCGGAGGGAGAAGGTGTTGAAATGGGTGAAAACGAATGGCAGATCGTCAACTTTCTGAGAAAATACTATGACGAATACCAGATCGCTCCGGCCGTCAAGGTGCTGACCAAGGCTATCGCCAAGGAAAACGGCATGGAAAAGAAGGAGGCTTCCGAATTTCTTTACGGCATGTTCCCCAAGGGGCCGGCCCTCCAGGCATGCAAGATCGCCGGGCTCCCGAAACCCACCGGCTGCGTCTAAACCCGAGGCCGGCGACCGCGCCGGCCGGCAACTGTATCAGAGAATCAAAGGAGACACTATGGAAGGTGCTAAGGAAAGTGCGCCGAAAGGGGCGTGCCACTGCGAGGGCTGCGGATCCGGAGGAAACGGTGACGGGAAGTTTCTGAACCCCACGCCAATGCTCGACGAGCTGGAGGGCGGTCCCTGGCCGAGTTTCGTCACCGGCTTCAAGGAACTGGCCGAAAGAACGGAAAAGCCGATGCTGCGCGGCGTGCTCGATCAGCTCGAATACTCCTACAATACCAGGATGGGCTACTGGAAGGGCGGTCTGGTTACCGTGGAGGGTTACGGCGCGGGCATCATTACCCGCTACTCGATGATCAAGGACAAGTTCCCGGAAGCTGCTGAATTTCACACCATGCGCATCCAGCCGGCGCCGGGCCTGCATTACAATACGCAGATGCTGCGCGAGCTGTGCGACATCTGGGAAAAATACGGCAGCGGCATCATTACCCTGCACGGCCAGACCGGCGACATCATGCTGCAGGGGATCGAGCAGGACAAGGTTCAGGAATGTTTCGACGAGCTCAACAAGAAGGGCTGGGACCTCGGAGGGGCGGGCGCGGGCATGCGTACGGGTGTTTCCTGTATCGGGCCCGGCAGATGCGACAACGCCTGCTACGACAATCTCAAGCTGCATCTCAATGCGCTGAAGCATTTCGTCGGACAGGTGCACCGTCCCGAATGGAACTACAAGCTCAAATTCAAGTTCTCCGGCTGTCCCAACGACTGCACGAACGCCATCATGCGCTCGGACCTCGCGGTCATCGGGACCTGGCGCGACGCGATTCAGGTCGATCGGGACGAAGTGAGGGCGTGGATCGACGAAAAGGGTGTCGAGGCGCTGGTCAACAATGTCATCAATCACTGCCCGACGAAAGCGATTTCGCTCAGGGACGGAGAGATGGAGATCGAGGCGCGCGACTGCGTGCGGTGCATGCACTGCATCAACGCAATGCCCAAGGCGCTTTCTCCCGGCAGGGAGCGGGGTATTTCGCTGCTCATGGGAGGCAAGAACACGCTCAAGGTGGGTGTCAACATGGGGTCGATGATCGTGCCGTTCATGAAGATGGAGAGCGACGAGGATATCGAGGAGTTTCTCGAGCTGATCGAGGAGATCATCGACTGGTGGGACGACAACGGTCTCGACCACGAACGCATCGGAGAGACCATCGAACGTGTCGGTCTCAAGCAGTTCATCGAGGGTGCCGGACTGGAGACCGACATCAACATGGTGTCCCGCCCGCGTGACAACCCCTACTTCAAGGCGAAGTACTGATTCCGAACAGTTATTGCCGTGCCGGTGATGCTCCGGCTGCCGGCGCGAACCAAAATTATCGAAAGACATGAGCAGTCCAGAAAGAACGTGGAAGACGATCGAGTCGGGCCCCCACACCTACGAAGAGGCCTTGCACCCGGTCGTGAGGAAGAATTACGGGAAATGGAAATACCATGAGATACCCAAGCCCGGCGTACTGAAGCACGTAGCCGAAAGCGGCGATGCCATCTATACCGTCCGTGCGGGCACGCAGCGTCAGGATACCGTCGATACGGTGCGCACCCTCTGCGATATCGCCGACAAGTACGCCGACGGTTTTCTTCGCTTTACCGTGCGCAACAATGTCGAGTTCATCACGCCGAACGAAGAGAACGTGGAGCCGATGATCAGCGAGCTCGAGTCGCTCGGCTTCCCGGTCGGCGGAACCGGCATGTGCGTTTCCTCGGTCGCCCATACCCAGGGCTGGCTGCATTGCGACATTCCGGCGACCGATGCGTCGGGCGTCGTCAAATCGATGATGGACGCCGTGTACAATGAGTTCAAGGATATGCAGATGCCGAACAAGGTGCGGCTGTCCACCTCCTGCTGCTCGATCAACTGCGGCGGTCAGGCGGATATTGCCGTGGTGGTCAAGCACACCCGTCCGCCCCGCATCAACCACGAGCACCTGTCGCAGATATGCGAATTGCCGAAGGCCGTTGCGCGCTGCCCTGTCGCCGCCATCCGTCCCACGGTGGTCAACGGCCAGAAATCCCTGATGGTCGACGAGGCGAAATGCATCTGCTGCGGCGCCTGCTTCGGCGCATGCCCGGCGATGGAGATCAACCATCCGGAGCACTCCAAGTTCGCCATATGGGTCGGCGGCAAGAACAGCAACGCCCGCTCCAAGCCGTCAACCATGAGCATCGTGGCGCACAACCTTCCGAACAATCCGCCCCGCTGGCCTGAAGTCACCGATGTGATCGGCCGTATCCTCAACGCATACAAGGACGGCGGTCGTCCCTGGGAGCGTGTGGGCGAATGGATCAACCGCATCGGCTGGAAGCGTTTCTTCGACGAAACCGGTCTGGTCTTCGACGAGGACATGATCGACAGCTACCGCCATGCAAGGACCACTTTCAACCAGTCGGCGCATGTGCGTTTTTAAGCTGAACGATAAAGGAACCAACCATGAAGGCAGAATCAAATCCAATACTCGATTTTGCGACTGAGTACGTTTTTCCCGAGTTCAGCGAGCTGACGGGAACGGACAAGATAGTCGCTTTCGGGGATCACAGTCACAAGTGCCCGGTCTATGTCCGGCAGACTCCGCCATGTTCGGCCGAATGCCCGGCCGGCGAGGATATTCGAGGGATCAACCGCTATCTGAACGGTACCAATCCCTCCGACGATCCGATGAAAGCCGCATGGGAGACGGCCGTGGACATGAATCCTTTTCCGGCCGTCATGGGAAGAATCTGTCCCCATCCCTGTCAGGGAGCATGCAACAGGGGCGTTCATGACGAAAGCGTTGCCATCAACGCCGTCGAGCACGCCATCGGCAACTACGGCATAGAGAACGGGCTGAAGCTCCCCGGGCCGGGCGCGGATACCGGCAAGAGGGTCGCCGTCATCGGCGGGGGTCCCGCAGGACTTTCTGCGGCTTACCAGCTTCGCAGGAAAGGGCATGCCGTCACGATATACGACGCGAACGAGAAGCTCGGAGGTATGGTGCTCTACGGTATCATGGGATACCGCGTGGACCGCAGGATCCTGGAAACCGAGATAGGCCGGATTCTCGATCTCGGGGTCGAGACCAGGATGGGCGTACGCGTCGGTCGGGACGTAACGCTCGAACAGCTCGAGAGCGAGTACGATGCGGTGTTCATCGGCGTCGGAGCCCAGATGGGCCGCGCTCTTCCGGTACCGGGATTCGAGGGAACGCCCGGAGTGACCAACGCGATCGATTTTCTGCGGAACTACGAGGTCATGGGCGACGACATTCCCGTCGGCAGGCATGTGGTCGTTATCGGTGACGGCAATGTCGCCATGGATGTCGCAAGGCTCGCACTCAGGCTTGGGTCGAAAGCCACGGTCGTATCGGGCGTGCCTCGCGAGGATATGGCCTGTTTCGAGAACGAGTTCGACGATGCCGTACGCGAAGGCGCGCAGATACACTATCAGGCAGGAACGGTCGAGGTGCTCTCGAACGGGCGCGGTGTCGAGGGTTTGCGCTGTTGCGGCATGACGCACAAGGAAAAAGGCGAGGATGGATGGAATTCCCCGATTCCGTTCCTGCGCTACAAGACAACCGGAGAGACCTTCGATATCGAGGCTGACATGATTGTCGCCGCCATCGGTCAGACAACCGACATGCAGGGATTCGAGAGCGTGCAGAACGGTGCGCCGTGGCTCAGGGTCGATCGTAATTTCCGGATACCCGGCAGGGAAAAACTGTTCGGCGGCGGGGACGCCATCAAGGTGGATCTCATTACCACGGCGGTAGGGCACGGCCGCAAGGCCGCCAGTTCGATCGACGCTTTTCTGATGGGTGAGCCGATGCCCGAGCAGGGATACCGCGAAATCACGAAAGTCCAGAAGCAGGATGTAGTCTATTTCCTCCATGACCCGCAGGCAAAGCGCGAATCCGTCGAGCTGCTCGATGTGGTCGGCAATCATGACGAACTGCTGCAACCGCTTTCGGCGGAGGAAACGCTGGCTGAATCAGGGCGATGCATGAGCTGCGGGCTCTGTTTCGACTGCAAGCAGTGTGTATCGTTCTGCCCCCAGGAGGCGATTTCCCGATTCCGCGACAATCCTGAAGGTGAAAAGGTCTACACCGATTATTCGAAATGCGTCGGCTGCCACCTCTGCTCCCTGGTCTGTCCTTCGGGCTATATCCAGATGGGCATGGGGGACGGGCTGTAGGCCGGTGCGCACAACTGGAACATCAATCAGACTGTTATGATCGACACTATGATCCGGCAGGTCGAGGATGCGATCGGCGCCTCGGAAAGCTGGCACGAGAAGGGATGGCCGGCGACGTTCGGCCCGCGAGGGTTGGAGGTTTCCTCCCTCGAAGAAGCCGAGGCTCTCCCGCGAAACGCCGTTTACCGTGAGGAAGCCGTCAATTACTGGCGCCAGGCGAGGCTTATCGGAGCCGATACCGCCCGTTCCGGACGGCAGGCCCTCGAGGCCCTGAAGGCGGGGCGGCTCGATGCCGCTTGCGACGCTCTCTATCTCTGCCAGTATCTCGAAAAGCCGTTCGAGGGACATCGTGCGATGACCTGGGAGCCGGTTTTCGAAGCCTTCAGGGCGAATCTCCTGAAGCAGGCATCCTGAATAACACTTAATCCGGAAAACCGTGAACATAGGAATTCTTCTCAAGGAGGGACCGTATAACCACCAGGCATCCGATACGGCCTACAAGTTCGCCGAGGCGGCTATTGCGAGAGGCCACAGGATCGATGCCGTTTTTCTTTACAACGACGGCGTGACCAACGTCACCCGGCTTTCGGACCCTCCGCAGGATGACCGGCACATAGCCGATCGCTGGAGCGAACTCGCCACGAAGCACGATTTCAAGGTGCTGGCCTGCATCGCCGCATCCAAGCGCAGGGGAATAAACGACGAAATTCTGACGGAGGGCTCCGAGATAACCGGCCTCGGAACCCTGACCGACATCGCAATCCGTAACGACAGACTGGTAACCTTCGGAGACTGAACCCATGACGGAAGAAAACACGAACATCAGGAAGATCATGCACGTGATGCGCCGTGCGCCCCACGGCACGATCTATACCTACGAGGGGCTGGAGATGATCCTCATCATGGCTGCCTACGAACAGGATCTCTCGGTCGCCTTCATCGGCGACGGCGTCTATGCGCTCAAGAAAGACCAGCAGACCGAAGGCATCGGCATCAAGGGGTTCTCCAAGACCTTCATGGCTCTCGACGGTTACGACGTCGAAAAACTCTACGTCGATGAAGTCTCGCTTGCGGAAAGAGGGCTCGAAGAGGAGGACCTGGTCGTCGACGTCGAGGTTCTGGGGGCCGGGGAGATCGGGCGGCTCATGAACGAGCAGGACGTGGTCATCCATCACTGACTGTCGAACATCCGGTTATACACGAAAAAACGCTGTCAGACTATTATGCTGCATACCATCAACAAATCGCCTTTCGAAAGCGCAACCATGGAGACCTGTTTCAGGTTCCTGCAGCCCGGCGACCCGGTGCTGTTCATCGAAGACGGCGTCTATGCCGTCGAGTCCTCCAACCGCTTCTCATCCGATATCCGGGAAACCCTCGAGAGCAATCCGGTCTATGCTCTCAAGCCGGATCTCGACGCCAGGGGCATCGCAACGCTCACCGAAGGCGTCCGGACCGTGGATTACGACGGCTTCGTCGCCCTGGTCGAGGAGCACCGGATGAACAGCTGGCTTTAGGATGCCGGAGATATTTTCGAAACCATTGCACGACGGCACTATGAGTACAACCTGGGAGAGGGTGATCGAGGAGCGCAGGCATGATATTCTGCGCCGCTGGCAGGAGAAGGGGCTCGGCCTGTTTGCCGAAAAAATGTCTCCCGCAACGCCCATGGGAGAGGCAATGGCGGACGCCATGGCGATGATTCTCGACGGCTTCGCCACGGGCGACGAGCTGGCGCGCGAAGGGATATCGCGAATGGCGCGCATGCTTGCCGTTCATTCTTTCCGTCCGTCCCGATCCCTTTCGGTCTTCACTACCCTTCGGGACATTCTGCTTGCAGACGCTCCGGACCGCGATGCGGCCGAGGTGTGCAGGAAGCGTATCGAGGAGATGACCTTCGAGGCCTTCGACAGTTTCATGGAGCATCGGGAAAAAATCTACCAGCTGAAGGTGGAGGAAAGCCGTGACAAGATGTACATGCAACTGAGGAGGTGCGCATCATGAAAAAAATTCTCATGCCCGTCGTGGCGGTGGCGCTGCTCGCGCTCATACCCTATGTGGGGGTCGAGTATGCCGGGCTGAGCTACCTGTTCGGGGTCGTCATTCCCTACTTCGCGGCCCTTGTTCTCGTCGCCGGATTTCTGTTCAGGATGGTCGACTGGCTCCGGCGTCCGGTGCCTTTCAACATCGTTTCCACCACAGGGCAGGAAAAGTCCCTGGACTGGATCAGGCAGGACAGGATAGAAAGTCCGTCCAAACCGTGGCACGCCGCCATCCGCGTGCTTTCCGAGGTGTTGCTCTTCCGTTCGCTGTTTCGCAACAACCGGGCCGAACTCCGCAAAGGTCCGGACCTGACGTACGGTTCGCACAAATGGCTATGGCTCGGAGGACTGGCTTTCCACTGGTCCCTGCTCGTGATCGTGCTTCGTCACAGCCGGTTCTTCTTTCTCGAACCGGGACCGTTCTTCCAGTTCCTCGAACAGGCGGACGGTTTTCTCGACGTCACCGTGCCCGCATTCTTCATGACGGACGCCCTGGTGCTCGCCGCCATTACCTTTCTCGTGCTGCGCAGGATCGGGGACGCAAAAATGCGGCTTCTTTCACTGCAGACGGATTATTTTCCGCTTTTCCTGATTACGGGAATAGTTGTCGCCGGTATCGCCATGCGATACTTCGCAAAGATCGATGTGATGCCGGTCAAGGATCTCGCGCTGGGTTACATGAAATTCAGTTTCTCCGCTCCGGGAGAGATCGGTTCGCTCTTCTATGTCCATCTTTTCCTGATCTGCGTCCTGGCCGTCTATTTTCCTTTCAGCAAACTGGTGCACATGGGAGCGATCTTCATCAGCCCCACGCGGGCCCAGCTGAACAACAGCCGTGAAAAGAGGCACAAGAATCCCTGGAACAAGCCTATCAAGTTCAGGACCTACGCCGAGTACGAGGACGAATACCGGGAAAAGATGAAAAAGGCGAACATTCCGGTTGAAAAGGAATAACCATGTCAAAATATCTGCCGAAACAATCAGAGCTCGTCAAGGAGTTCGAAGAAAAGCCGAGTGTCCTGAAAGGGGATTACGCGGGCCGCGAGTGGTGGGAGATGCCGTTCGAGTTCCGTGAAGGCAACTTCTGCTTCCCCGCCAAGCCGGAAGTGATCAAGGACCTGGGATTCCCGAATCCCCGGAAATGGCTGCCGACCGACGACGACTGGAAGCTGCCCGACGGGTGGCAGAAGATTCTCAAGGACGCCATGAAGGAGCGTCTGAAGAAGTATCGATCCCTCAAGCTCTACCTGGACTCCTGTGTTCGATGCGGGGCCTGCGCCGACAAGTGCCATTTCTTTCTCGGCACGGGCGACCCGAAGAACATGCCCGTGCTGCGGGCCGAGCTGGTCCGTTCGGTCTACAGGAACGACTTCCCCATGGTGGAAAAGATCCTGAAAGGATTTGCCGGAGCGAGAAAGCTCGACGAAAAGGTACTCAGGGAATGGTACATGTACTTTTACCAGTGCACCGAATGCCGCCGCTGCTCCGTTTTCTGTCCCATGGGAATCGACACGGCGGAGATCACCATCATGGTGCGCGAGATCCTGCAGCTTGTCGGGCTGAACAACAACTGGATCCTCGCTCCCGTGTCCAACTGCAACCGCACGGGCAATCATCTCGGCATCGAGCCGCACACCTTCGTGCAGAACATCGAATCCCTCGTGGACGATATCGAAGACGTGACGGGAGTGAAGGTGAATCCGACCTTCAACCGCAAGGGAGCGGAAATCCTGTTCATCACCCCGTCGGGCGACGTCTTCGGCGATCCCGGAGTCTACACCATGATGGGGTATCTGCTGCTGTTCCATCACATCGGCCTCGATTACACCATCAGCACCTATGCCTCCGAGGGCGGCAATTTCGGGTTCTTCACGTCGAACGACATGATGAAGAAGCTCAACGCCAAGATGTACCACGAGGCGAAACGGCTGGGAGTAAAATGGATTCTCGGCGGCGAATGCGGTCATATGTGGCGCGTCGTGCATCAGTACATGGACACCATGAACGGCCCGGCCGATTTTCTCGAGGAACCCGTTTCACCGGTTACCGGTACGAAATTCACGAACGCCAGAGCTACGAAGATGGTGCATATAGCCGAGTTTACGGCCGATCTGATCAAGAACGGCAAGCTCAGGCTCGATCCGAAACGAAACGATCATCTCAGGACCACGTTTCATGATTCCTGTAACGTCGCAAGGGGCATGGGCATGTTCGAGGAGCCGCGCTATATCCTCAACAAGGTATGCAACTCGTTCCACGAGATGCCGGAAAACACCATTCGCGAACAGACCTTCTGCTGCGGTTCCGGCAGCGGCATCAACGCCGAAGAGTACATGGAAATGAGAATGAAGGGCGGCTTTCCGCGGGCCAACGCCGTTAGGCATGTCAGGGAGAAGCACAAGGTCGATTCGCTGGTCACGATCTGCGCCATCGACCGCGCGAGCCTTCCGCCGCTCATGCGATACTGGAACCCCGGCGTTTCGGTCTACGGACTGCACGAACTGGTCGGCAACGCCCTGGTCATGGAAGGAGAGAAAAAAAGAACGGAGGACCTGAGGGAGGAACCGATGGCCGGATTCGAAGACGGGGAGGAGGATGAAGACTAAACTGCTTTTGACGATCATCGGCGCGCTCGCCGTCGTGCTCCTTGTCACCGTCACCGCTTTTCGTCCCGACGGCGGGGCCGAACCCGTCCCTCCGGCGAAAGCCGCCCCTGTCGACAGCACAGTCTGCATCGCCTCGAAGGAATACATGAAGGCGCATCACATGCAGATTCTCGACAAATGGCGGCATGAAGCCGTGCGTGACGGCGACCGTATCCATGTGACGCCGGACGGCAGGCAGTTCGAGAAAAGCCTGAACACCTGCCTGGGGTGCCACAGCAAGAACAGGATGTTCTGTTTCCTCTGCCATCAGTATGCGAATGTCAAGCCTACCTGCTGGAACTGCCATCTGTCGCCGAAGGAGTTATCGCAATGAACCAACAACGCAGAGAATTTCTGAAGAAAGCAGGGCTGGGCGCACTTGCCGGCCTCGGAGCGGCCGCGGGCATCATCCCGACCTTCGCCCTGGAAAAGACGGACCCTTCGGGCTTTCCGTCGAAACCGGTTCCGGGCAAGGTCCGGTGGGGAATGCTCATCGACACCGGGAACTGCCGGGAAGGGTGCAGTGCATGCGTGGCCGCATGCCATTTCACCCACAATGTCCCGGATTTCAGCGGAACGAAGAACGAAATAAAATGGATCTGGAAAAGCCCTTACGAAAAAGCCTTTCCGACCTCCAGTCTGCAGTTCCCGAGTCATGATCTCGAAGAGCGGGAAGTGCTTACCCTCTGCAACCACTGCGCGGAACCGCCCTGCACGAAAGCCTGTCCCACCGAAGCGACCTTCAAGCGCTGGGACGGTATTGTTTCCATGGACTACCACCGGTGCATCGGCTGCCGTTTCTGCATGGCCGCCTGCCCCTACGGGTCGCGCAGCTTCAACTGGCAGGACCCGAGGCCGGGTATCGCCGAGTACAGCAAAACCTATCCGACCAGGGAACGAGGCGTGGTCGAAAAATGCAATTTCTGCTCCGAGCGTCTCGTCAAAGGCCAGGAACCGGCCTGCGTCGAGGCCTGTCCCGGCAAGGCCATCACGTTCGGGGACCTCAACGATCCTTCCTCGCGAATCCGCGTCATGCTCGGGGAAAACGAAACCGTGCAGCGCAAGCCGGAACTCGGCACGCTGCCCTCTGTATTCTATATCATCTAACGGTAAGGTGAAACCATGATCGAGAAAGCGCTGAAAGGAAATCGCTCATACTGGGCATGGGTGGCCCTGCTGCTCGTGTGCATCGGGATCGGTCTCTCGGCCTGGGGGCGCCAGATGAGTCTCGGTCTCGGCGTTACCGGCATGGGGCGCGACATCAGCTGGGGAGTCTACATCGCCCAGTTCACCTTTCTGGTCGGGGTCGCGGCGTCGGCCGTCATGGTGGTGCTTCCCTACTATCTGCACAATCAGAAGGCGTTCTCGAAAATCGTGATCGTCGGTGAATTTCTTGCCGTGTCGGCCACGGTCATGTGCATGCTCTTCATCCTTGCCGACATGGGCAAGCCGCAGCGGGTGCTCAACGTCCTGCGCTATCCGTCGCCGCACTCGATGGTCTTCTGGGATGTCATGGTGCTCAACGGCTACCTGCTGCTCAACCTCGTCAGCGGCTGGGCGGTGCTCGGCGCCGAGCGCAAGGGCGTCGCTCCGCCTTCCTGGACCAGGGCGCTCATCTATCTTTCGATTCCCTGGGCGTTCAGCATCCATACGGTGACCGCGTTTCTTTACGCCGGGAATCCCGGCCGCCACCTCTGGCTCACGGCAGTGCTCGCGCCCCGATTTCTGGCGTCGGCATTCGCGGCCGGTACGGCGATCCTGATCCTGATTTCCTTCATTCTCAAAAAGACCTCCGGCTTCGATGCAGGCAGGGAAGCGAGACAGAAGCTCACCGTGCTTGCCGCCTATGCAGGGGTCGCCAATTTCTTCCTGCTCGGCACGGAGTTCTTCACCGCGTTCTACAGCAATGTCCCCGCGCACATGCACAGTCTCCAGTATCTCTTTTTCGGCCTTGACGGCAAGGGGCAGTTCGTTCCGTGGATGTGGCTGTCGCTCGTCACAGGCATCGCATCGGTCATCGTGCTGCTGGTGCCCCGCCTTCGTTCGCAGACCGGATGGCTTCTGTTTGCCTGCGCGGGCCTCGTCTTTTCCATATGGATCGACAAGGGGGTGGGGCTCATCATCGGCGGCTTCATCCCGACGCCGCTCGACGAGATCGTGACCTACATGCCGACGGTTACCGAACTGTCCGTCACGCTCGGTGTCTGGGCGATCGGCCTTCTCCTGCTCACCATGCTGCTCAAGGTCGCCGTGGCGGTCAAGACGCAGGAATGAAGCCGTGGTGGCGTGCAGCGTGTCTCTGTTCGAAAGCCCGCGGATACATGCGGGCTTTTTTCTTTTTCCGGTGGCTGAAAAAACGTACCATTGAAGGAATGCTGGCGCCCCGAAGAACGGTTTTTGTCATCAATTCAGGATTTACTGTCCCATGAAAGTCTTCCTTCCGCTCAATATTCGCGTCGACAACAGGAAGATCCTGTTCGTCGGCGGCGGCAACATAGCCATGCACAAAATTCAGACCGTCGAGCGTTATACGCGCAATATCACCATTCTCGCCCCGGAAATACATGCCGACCTCAGGGGAAAGGGGTTCGAGGAAATTTACAAGACATACGAGAGGCGGGATCTCGAGGGCTACTTTCTGGTCTATGCCAGCACGAACGACAACGAGGTGAACCGCAGGATTCGCGACGACGCCGAATCCCTGGGTATCATGGTCAATGTCGTCGACAACCGCGAGCTTTCGGACTTCATCTCTCCGGCCGTGCTGAAGAAAGACGAGATGACCATCGCCGTCTCGTCGAACGGCGAGAACGTCAGGAAATCGGTCGAATGGCGCAACCGGCTCAGGGAAATTCTCGAATCGGGCGAACTCGAAGCCGATCGTAACGAATAAGTATCCAGCAATGAACGCTACAGGGAAACAGCATCCCGGCAGAGGCTATGTCTATATCGTCGGCGCGGGTCCGGGTGATCCGGAGCTGCTTACCGTCAAGGCCGAAAGGGTCCTGCGCGACGCGGATGTCATACTGTACGACGACCTGGTCAGTCTGGAACTGGTCGACCAGTACAACGCCGTGAAGATCTATACCGGAAAGCGCAAGGACAGCCATCATTTCGAGCAGGAGGAGATCAACCGTGAAATCGTCCGCCACGCCCTCGCCGGCAAAACGGTGGTCAGGCTCAAGGGCGGGGACCCGTTCATTTTCGGCCGGGGCGGCGAGGAGATCGACACACTCAGGGCTCACGATATCGGCTACGAGATCGTTCCCGGCATCACCGCCGCCCATGGGGCGAGCGCATACAGCGAAATCCCGCTGACCATGCGTAAAATCTCTTCTTCCGTCGCTTTCTGCACGGGCCATCCGGTCAGCAATATCCAGGTTCCCGACACCGACACGATCGTCTACTACATGGTGGCCTCGACGGTACACGACGTGCTCGACGCGGTCGCCGCCAGAGGATGGCCCGGCTCCACCATGGTTGCCGTCGTGCAGAACGCCACCCGCTACAACCAGAAGATTTTCACCGGTACGCTCGACGATTTCCGGGCAAGGGAGAGGGCGGTATACTCGCCCGCCCTGCTTATCATCGGCAACAGCATCGGTCAGTTTATCGAGCACAACTGGCATTCGCGCAAGAAGAAGGTGCTCCTGACCGGGGGCGATTCGAGCCGCTACAGCTCCACCCGTTACCTCATGGTGCATTTTCCCTGCCGCAAGATCTCCGGAGCGGACCTGCAGGCTGTAGAGCGGGCGTTCGAGCGCATCGGAGACTTTTCGCTCCTGTTCTTCCCGAACAAGTTTTCGGTCAAGTATTTCTTTCGTTTTCTCTTCGAGTCGGGTCGCGACGTGCGGAACCTCGCCCACATGACCATATGCAGCGCGGGCAGCGCCGCCGCCGACGAACTGCAGAAAACCGGAATCGTTGCGGACCATCATCTCGAACCGGACGCCGCCGGAGGGTATGCCGGGAGTTTCCGGGATCTGGGTATTGCCGGAAGGCATATCCTGCTCCCCGGATCGAACAATATCGACGATACGCTCGTCTCGAGGCTGAGGGGGCTCGGCAACGAGGTCACGCCGCTCGGCGTCTATGCTCACGAAGTACGGCAGGACGAAGCGATCGATCTCGATTTCATCGACGAGATCTACTTTTCCTCGCCCGCGTGCGTCAGGAATTTCCACAGCCTTTTCGCGGCCATTCCCGAACGGATCACCATCACTTCGGCCGACTCCGCTACGGAAGAAGAGTGCCGGCGGTTGTTCGCCATCTGAAGGGCGGCGGCCGGGAAGGCCACTCCACCGCGCCCAACCTCCCCGAATAACTGTTTCGATATCGCGC
>Ga0272443_10000334_pt1:0-62500 | contig 90253 bp, 82 predicted proteins | sample SSMAcet12_FD_193581 | JGI IMG/M metagenome (GOLD analysis project Ga0272443, IMG submission 193581) | Marine sediment archaeal communities from Little Sippewissett salt marsh, Falmouth, MA, United States - SSM-Acet-12 | ecosystem: Environmental > Aquatic > Marine > Wetlands > Sediment ...
CATCACCTCGATCATAACCCACGAGAGCGCAAAAAAGCTGGGGCTCGAAGAAGGCGAAGCCGCCTGCGCGATGTTCAAGGCATCGAGCGTGATCATCGGCACAAGCTGACTTGTGGTAATTGATAATGGACAATTGATAATTGATAATTAATTCATCACCCATTGTCCATTGTCCATTATCCATTGTCCATTATCAATTATTAACAGATTCTCGGCAACTGCTCGCCGAGGGGCATTTCGACGATGCGGCGGCTGCCGAAGGGCGTACGCATGACCACCATGCCGGGGTGCTCTTCGACGACCTTGCCGATGACAGCGGCCTCCTTGCCGTACTCGTGAGCCCGCATGACGGCGAGGGCGGCTCCGGCTTCTGCGGCGGGAAGGACGACGAGCACCTTGCCTTCGTTGGCGACGGTGAGCGGGTCGATGCCGAGGAGTTCGGCGGCTCCCCGCACCGGCTCGCGCACGGGGATGGCGGATTCGTCGAGTTCGATGCCGACCGACGAGGAAACGGCGAGTTCGTTGAGCGTGGCCGCGACGCCGCCGCGCGTGGGGTCGCGCATGGCGTGGAGGTTCGGCGCGGCTTCGAGCAGGTCCGTGATCATGCCGTTGAGGGATGCCGAGTCGCTCGAAATCCGGCTCTGGAAGGAGAGGCCTTCACGGGTGGTGAGGATAGCCATGCCGTGGTCGCCGATGGTGCCGGAGAGCAGCACCGCGTCGCCGGGGCGGAGGTTGCGGCACGACACGTCACGGCCCGGCGGGATGAAGCCGACGCCGGAGGTGTTGATGAAAATCCGGTCGCACTGCCCTTTCTGCACCACTTTCGTGTCGCCGCAGGCGATCACCACCCCGGCCTTGTGCGCGGCGTCGGCCATGCTTTCGACGATCCGTTCGAGGTCGGCGAGCGACAATCCCTCTTCGAGCACGAACCCGGCGCTGAGGTAGCGCGGCACGGCGCCGCCGACGGCCAGATCGTTCACCGTGCCGTTCACCGCCAGATCGCCGATATTCCCGCCGGGAAAGAAGACCGGCGTGACCACGTAGGTGTCGGTCGTGAACGCGATGCGCCCCGGCTCGGCCTCGAACCGCGCCTGGTCGTCGAGCCGGTCGAGCACCGGATTATGGAGATGCGGCATGAACACCCGCGCCGTCAGCTCCTGCGACAGACGCCCGCCCGCGCCATGAGCCATCTGGACGGTTTCATGCTGAAGAATCGGCGAAGGGCAGCTCGGTTGCATGGTCATAGGGAATTACGGTGATATCGGTAATACGCGGCGCAGGCTCCTTCGGAGGAGACCATCGTTGCGCCGAGCGGGTTCTGCGGGGTGCATTCGCGGCCGAAGGCCGGGCAGTCGGAGGGTTTGAGGTGGCCCTGCAGCACCTCGCCGCTCCGGCACAGGGGCGACTCCTGCGGGGCGATGTGGCCCACGTCGAAGCGCTTTTCGGCGTCGAAGCGGGCATACTCCGGGCGCAGCACGAGGCCGCTCTGCGGAATGACGCCGATGCCGCGCCACGGTCGGTCGGCGACCTCGAACACCTCCTGCATCACCCGCCGAGCCTGCGGGTTGCCCTCGCGGCTGACCACGCGGCCGTAAGCGTTCACCACGCCCGACGCCGTCGCCCCACCAGCTTCGAGCATTTCAAGAACCTTCAGAATACCGTCGAGCAGATCGACCGGCTCGAAGCCTGTCGGCACGACGGGCACGCCGAACTCCGCCGCCACCGGCTCGTACTCCTCGTACCCCATGACGGCGCAGACGTGGCCGGCGGCGAGGAAGCCCTGCACCCGGTTGTCGGGCGACGAGAGAATCGCGCGCATGGCCGGGGGCACCATAACCTGGCTCACCAGCTCGCTGAAGTTGCCGAGCCCCTCGCGCGCCGCCTGATGCACGGCCATCGCATTGGCCGGTGCCGTGGTCTCGAAACCGACGGCGAGAAACACCACCTCTTTTCCGGGGTTGTCGCGAGCGATCTGCAACGCTTCGAGCGGCGAAAAGACAATGCGCACATCCGCTCCCTCGCTCCGCGCCATGAAAAGGTCCTTTCCGCTGCCCGGCACGCGAAGCATGTCGCCGAAGCTCGTAAGGATCGTGTCCGGCATGGCCGCGATACAGAGCGCCCTGTCGATGGTCTCCAGCGGCGTCACGCACACCGGGCACCCCGGCCCGTGCACGAGCTGCACGTTCGACGGCAGGAGCTGGTCGATGCCGTTGCGCAGGATCGAATGCGTCTGCCCGCCGCAGATCTCCATGATGGTCCAGTCGTGCCGGGCCACCTGCCGGATGCGGTCGAGCAGCGCGCGCGCGCAGGCCGGATCGCGGTATTCGTCAATGAATTTCATGGGCATCTCTTTTTATTCGTTGCGCAACATGATTACTGCGTTGGTCCCGACAAGTCGGAACTCCGGGTTCTGCGCTCCGTCCGCCTTGCATCCCGATGGAATCGGGACTCACGACAATAAAAAGAGATGCCCTCATTTTTCAAGCCCTCCCATTGGCGACGGCGGAAGTTCTCCATCGACGTCAAAAGCGCCGCTTTTGATGAGCTCGTCCCAGAGTTTGAGGCTTTCAGCGGCCTCTTCCTCATCGATGATCTTCAGGGCGAAGCCCGCATGCACGATGGTATACTGGCCGACGGCGATCTCCGGCACGTATTCAAGGCAGGCGTTCGTCAGCGCGCCGCTGATATCCACCGTACCCATTTTGAGGCCGTTCTCTTCGCGGATTTCTATGAGTTTTCCGGGTATGGCTAAACACATGATATCAATGGATAATTGACAGTTGACAATTGATAATGAATAATGGATAGTTGATAATTATTGGGGTCGGTTGTCTGCGGGTGGATTCTTTTTTGATGACTTGATAATAGTTGTCAGGAGTTTGAGCAATTCTACAATGTCGGATTTGATGGAGTCGAAACCCTGCTTTTCAAGAAGTTGAGACTGGTGCAGAAGCTCTATCCAATAGTCTGTTTCATTGGCTTCCTTGAGTGCGATTGACAATTTGTGAATGAAATCGGCCCTGCTTTCGGCTTGCTGGGCCTCACGAACAAGAGCGCCGATGGCGGTCCCGGACCTGAGCAACTGCCTGCTCAGCACATACTCTTTCTTCTCCTTCTCAAGAAACCGGCAAAGCTTCACGACCCGAAGCGCAAAGCCAAACGAAAGCTCCTCGACTCTATTTCCCTCCCCCTCATTCCCCATTGTCCATTATCAATTATTCCACCCCCCGATACCTTCCTTTCAGGAACTCACGGCCGATGACGGCCTGCCCCAGGGAAAGTCCTCCGTCGTTGCAGGGGACGAGGGAATGGGTGAGCACCGTAAAGCCGCCTTTCTCGAGTTTTCGGGCGAGTCCCTCGAAAACCAGGGGGTTCTGGAACACGCCGCCGCTCAGAACGACACGCTTCAGGCCGGTGTCGGCGGACGCCCTGCTGACAATATCATAAAACAATTCAACAATCGTTACATGAAATCTTCGGCTGATGTGCGTCACCGTCCCGCCGGAGCGGAGGGCGGCAAGCACGCCGAGCACGATCGGTCCGTGATGCACGAGCAGCCGCCCGTCGTCGTGAAGTGACGTCTCCCATCCGAACGGCTCGCCGTCGAGGCGTCCGGCGGCCTGCATGAGTTCGATCGCGGCCTGCCCCTCGTAGGTGCTGTCACAACAGAGATTGCACATCGCCGCGACTGCGTCGAACAGCCGACCGCAACTGCTCGTCAGGGGCGAACCTATCCGCTTGTCGAGAATTTCGGAAACACCCGCGCGGTCACGGCCTTCGAGAAAATCGAGCTCGGGCAAAGCGCCGCAGGCATGATGGAGGTATCCGGCGGCAACTTTCCAGGGATGTGCCGTCGCGGCGTCTCCGCCGGGAAGAGGTACCGGTTCGAACGAAGCGAAGCGGCTCGCCCCCGAAGCGTCACCGACGAGCACCTCGCCGCCCCAGACCGTTCCGTCGGTACCGAATCCCGTCCCGTCGAGCACGACGCCGATGGCGGGATCGTCGCAGCGGTTCTCGGCAAGGCACGATGCGAGATGCGCATGGTGGTGCTGCACGGACAGCACGGGAAGGCTGTGCTGGCCCTCCGCCCACTGCGAGGAAAGATAGGAGGGATGCATATCGCGGACGATCAGCTCCACTGATGCCTGGAAGATCCTCTGGAGATGGTCGCGAACACGATGGAAATGTTCGTAGGCCTCGAAATTCTTCAGGTCGCCCACATGCTGGCTGACGATAGCGTGCCGCTCTTTCAGCAGGCAGACGGTGTTCTTTATTTCCGCCCCCACGCCGAGCACCTGGGGACCGTCTCCGGAAACGAGGACCGGTGCCGGAACGTATCCCCGGCCCCGCCTGATCTGCCGAAGCTTTCCGTGAAGAAAAACGGTCACAGAATCGTCGCAGCCGAGGTAGACCGGACGATCATGGACAAGGAAACCGTCGGCTATGCCCTCGAGGCGACTAACGGCCTCGTCGTTGTCGAAGGCGATAGGCTCGTCGCTCGCGTTGGCGCTCGTCATGACGAGCGCTTCCGGCCCGCGTTCCATCATCAGCACATGCAGGGGCGAATAGGGAAGCATGACGCCCAGACGGTCGTTGCCGGGCGCAACATGCTCCGAAAGCGTCCGCCCGGCCTTTCTGCGAAGCAGGACCACCGGCGCCTCTGGCGAAAGCAGCGCCTCGCGTTCGCCGGGCGACAGGAAACAGAACCGTTCCGCGCTCCCGATATCGCGCACCATGACGGCAAAGGGTTTTTCCTCCCGCCCTTTTCTGCGTCTCAGGAGTTCCACGGCCCGGTCATCGGCCGCGTCGGCCGCAAGATGAAAACCGCCGATCCCCTTGACGGCGATGATCGCACCGCGCCGGATCATCTCCAGCGCCCGGCCGGAAGGATCGTCGCAATCCACCGCTCCGCCCTGTGCATCGAGAAATACAAGACGGGGTCCGCACACGGGACAGGCGTTCGGCTGCGCATGGAACCTCCGGCTCATCGGATCGTGGTACTCCCGCTCGCAGTCCGGGCACATTGCAAACCCCTTCATCGAGGTGAACGGCCGGTCATAGGGAATTTTCTCGACGATCGTGTACCGCGGTCCGCAGTTCGTACAGTTGATGAACGGATAGCCGTACCGCCGGTCCGACGGATCGAGCAGTTCCCGGCGGCAGTCGTCGCAGAGGGCGATATCCGGAGGAACAAGTGTCTCCACGGCCCCGTCGCTCTTCGACTGAACGATCACGAAATCGGGATCGTCGAGCACATCGACCGGAAAAACGTCCACGGATTCTATTCTTGCGAGAGGCGGTGCTTTAAGCGCCAGATCTCGTCTGAACCGAAGCAGTTCCGATGGGTCGTCGCCCTGCGCCTCGATGCAGACTCCCGAGGCGGTGTTGCGGATAAAACCCTTCAGTCCATGCTCCCTGGCCAGGCGGTAGACGAAAGGCCTGAAGCCGACTCCCTGAACGATGCCCTGAACGACAAGCCGTACCCTTTCCGCCACGTCAGGCCCGGGAGAGTTTCGAGGTCAGCCAGGCGATCCATGAATCGAAACCCTCCCCGGTTGCCGCGGAGAGTTCGAACCATTCGAGATGGTGGTTGACCTTCATGGCGTTCTCCCTGCATGCGGACGCATCGAACGGCACGTAAGGCAGCAGGTCGGTCTTGTTGAGAATGCAGACATCCGATTCGTGAAACATGGTGGGATATTTCAGCGGCTTGTCGTCACCCTCGGTAACGCTGATCACCACGACCTTCAGCGCTTCGCCGAGATCGAACATGGCCGGACAGACAAGATTGCCCACGTTCTCTATGCAGAGGAGCGATCCGGAAGGAATATCCATCGCCCTGACGGCGCTGTTGATCATCTGCGCATCGAGGTGGCAGCCCGTTCCGGTGTTCACCTGGAGAACGGGAACATCGAGAGCCTGGATCCGCCGCGCGTCGTTGGTTGTCTGCTGGTCTCCCTCGATCACGCTCACCGGGCAGACGCTCCGGAGAAGCGGGATGGTTTTTTCCAGGAGGGTCGTCTTTCCGGAACCGGGAGAACTGAGAAAATTGAGCGCGATAATGTCGCGGGCCTCGAAATAGCCCCGGTTTCTTTCGGCGATCAGGTTGTTCTTGAGCAGCACGTCCTGCTCGACGTCGATACGCCGGCCATGCTCGTGGGCATGCGAATGATGATGGTGATCGTGGTCGTGACGATGGCCACGGCCTGCCGAAACGCCGTCATCGACATGAATATGAAAAGAATCGTCGCCGGGCTTGCTGATGACAGCACCGTTTTCAGAGGAACATCCGCAGGAATCGCACATGGCTGCTGTTGATTTATTGATGATTTGTTGAACTGTTGAATCGTCGAGTTGTTGAAATGCCTCAGTTGAAAAAGACGCCCCCGCACCGGATTTCAGCCTTCCCCACTTCCACATTCTGCAATCTGCATTCCAACTTCCGCATTCTGCATTCCCCCCTCATTCCAGGGTGATCGACCTGATGGTCAGTTCGCGACCCGCGACGAGATCGACCCTGAAGGAGCCGCATGAAACGCACTTCGCGTAATGGAAATCAACGGGAAAGCGTTCTCCGCAGTCCGAGCACCTTCCTTCGGGCTGAATCTCCCTGATGTCAAGGGATGCTCCATCGAGCATGCTGTTTTTCACGGCCGCGGAAAAACAGAATCGCAGGGAATCCACCTCGACGCCGGAAAGTTTCCCGATATCGAGCTCCAGGGCGGTGATTTTTTCCGCGCGCTCCTGTCTTGCCCTCTCCTCGACGGCATCGACAATGGACATCGCTATCGACATTTCGTGCATACTCGTTTTTCCGGTTGTTCAAGGTAACAATGAAATAACCGAAATCATTTCACGGACCGCAACCGCGCCACCATGTTTTTTTATCTCGGGGGCCATGCTCCGCAAGACAGCCCGCGACATGATTTCCGGACCTTTTCAGGAAGCCTTTTATTTTCGTAAATTTGCTGGAAATTTTTCAGCGCGACCATGACAGCAGCATCGAGAAAAATCCCCGGACTGCACCATCTCACCGGACTTCACGACATGCCGGCAGAAACCGTCAGAACGATCCTCGACAGGGCATCGGAACACAAGACGCTTCTCCTGCACGACCGGGACAACATCCCGCAGAGCCTGAAAGGTCGGAGAATCGTGCTGGCGTTTTTCGAGAATTCCACCAGAACGAGATTCTCCTTCGAGATCGCCGCCCGCAACCTGGGTGCGTCAACCCTGAATTTCTCGGCGTCCTCGAGCAGTGTCAGCAAGGGAGAAAGCATCACCGACACGATAAAGAATCTCGAGGCGATGCAGATCGATGCGTTCGTGATCCGGCATCCCTCCTCGGGCGTCGCAGACATGATTTCCGGCATCACGACGAAAAGCGTCATCAACGCCGGAGACGGCACCCGCGAACATCCGACCCAGGCCCTGCTCGACATGTTCACCCTGCGTGAATACTTCGGGAAGCTCGAAGGCATCAATATCATGATCCTCGGCGACATACTGCACAGCCGCGTCGCCCGCTCCAACATCTTCGGACTTTCCGCTCTCGGCGTCAACGTCGGCGTCTGCTGTCCCGTAACCCTTCTGCCGGCAGACGTCGCATCGATGAAGGTCCGGGTGTTCACCGGTATAGACGATGCCATCAGGTGGGCCGACGCCGCCATCGTTCTCAGGCTGCAGCTCGAACGGACTACCGGGGGCTATCTTCCCTCTCTCGAGGATTACTCGCTGAATTTCGGCCTGACGGACGAACGGCTGGAAAAAATACGCAAGCACATGCTCGTGCTGCATCCGGGTCCGATCAACCGGGAAATCGAGATTTCAAGCAATGTGGCCGATCGCATACAGCCTCCGGGCTATTCGAGCAGCATGCTGCTCGAACAGGTGACAAACGGCGTCGCCGTCAGAACGGCCGTGCTCGAAGCGCTTCTCGCCGATACCGGATAACGGCGCACAACCTCCCGATACCTGAAGCAGAATCCATCAATCCATAACCACCACCATGCGGAAAAAGAATCCTTTCATCATCGTCTCGGCCATACTGCTGCTCGTCGCGGCGGCCCCGGCCGGAGCCTCGGCGGCGCCGACCCTGAGAACCATGTTCAGACCGCTTCTCGCCGATCCGCTCGAACCGAGGATCGCCGTCATGCCGTGGCTGAACGAAGACTACCTGCAGCTCGATATCGGAACGTCCGCCGATCTCTACCAGAGCGAAAACGGCGATTTCGCCTTCGGAATCGATTTCGGCACCTACTCTCTCCTCCAGAGAAGCGACAACTTCAAGTTCCCCGTGGATGCGATCGACTATCTGTTCGGCGTGAGTTTCACCTGGAAAAAGCAGCTCGACGCTCCCGACATTCCTTTCGACGAACTTTCGGCGCGGCTGCGCGTGAGCCATATCTCCGCGCATTTCGAAGACGGTCATTACGACGAGGAGGCCGACGAGTGGCTGAACGAGGAGGACTGCCCCTACGGCATCCCGTTCACCTACAGCCGCGAATTCATCAATCTCGTCGTCGCTCTCTCGTCGGAAAACAACCGGGCGTATCTCGGCTACCAGTACCTCTACCACACCATTCCGGACGACATCGGCCGCCACGCCTTCCAGGCGGGAGTGGAAATCGCCACACCCGGCGACACCTATCTCGCGGCCGACTTCAAGCTGCTTCCCGAATGGGATGACGAACTGGAAAAAACCGACGGTTTCAGGGGAACGTGGAACCTGCAGGCCGGATGGAGGCTCAGGGCGCTCGGCATGGAGAACGTCCGGCTGGCCTACAACTACTTCACCGGCATGAGCCGGCACGGCATGTATTTCTACGATGACGAAAGCTACAGCACCCTCGGGGTGATCGTCGATCTGTAACGCCTTACTGCGGGGACTCGTAAAACCGGGGAGCATGCCATGCGGCGCGCTCCCCCCCAAGGAACCCGTACATGAACGGCGGATACAGTTCGTAACCGCCGAGGGCGTCGAGGGGCAGCCAGCGCACCCGGATGATAACCTGTTCATCCTCCGGCAATTCGGGGTCTCTCCCCGTCATCAGCGCCCCGCCGGTCACCTCGCAGTGAAATCCAACCGAAACGGAATGATGCAGGTTACCGGCCCCGGGCGATCCGGGAGCCGGGTACAGCAGCTCCTTGACGAATGCCATTCCTCCCGCCCTGCACCGGAGTCCCGTTTCCTCCAGCATCTCGCGCTCGACGGCCTCGCGCATTGTTTCTCCGGGCTCGACAACACCACCGGGAAGGATCCAGTACGTCTCCGGAAGCCGGGGATCGTCCGGCGCGAAGCTCTTATGCTCCACGAAAAGAACCTTTCCATCCGCGACGCACAAAGCGCTGACTCTCAGCCTGACACGTTTCATATTATTCTCTTCTTCACTTGAACGCCGAACGGCTTTCGGGGCCGGCGGAAACCGTCCCCCGGAGCGGACGATACCACTCCTTTTCCGCCGGAAATACGGTGGCGGCACACACCCTCAAACAAAAAAACGGCGACCGCAAAAAGCAAGTTCTTTTTTTTAACAATTTTATGTAAATTGTGGCGTTTGAACACATGTTCTTTCCGAAATGTGTTTTCCTGCCCCTACGGCACTACGGGAAAATGCCTTTCTTTTTCGAAGCAACACAAAAACCTAACGGAGAAAGCAATGAAAAAAATGCTATCACTTGTTTTTGCGCTCGTGATGCTCGCGGCATATTCCATGCCCGCATCGGCCGAGCTCAAAATTGGTGGTGACGCCCAGATCCGTCCGAGAGCGGAGTTCAACGATTACGAAACTCCCCTCGGCGACGATCAGGAAGACGACCTCAAGTATCTCTGGAGAGTCCGTCTGAAGGCTTCAGCCGACCTCGGCGACGGATACTTCTTCAAAGCCCTTATCTCTTCGCAGAGCGGCGGCTGGTTCGAAACCGTCGACTACGCGAACACCGAGCAGTACGAACTCGACGTTTCGCAGTTCTACTTCGGCCGCATGATGGAGAACTCTCACTACATGATGGGACGCCTTCCGCTCAACAGCTTCAACAACCCGGTCTTCGACCTGACGCTCTATCCGTTCGCGCCGCTCGAAATCCCGGTCTTCATCGTCAACAACGACCGCGTCTTCGGTTTCAACTACGGCACCAAGGTCGGTCCCGGCGAGCTGAACGCCACGCTTGTCGTGCTTGACAACGAGTCCGGCGACGACAGCCCGATGGAAGGCGACGGCCTCTTCAACGACGGCTATGGCCTGCACCTTTCCTACAAGACCAACATCGGCGACGTCACCATCGACCCGCAGCTGCTTGCAGTCCTTACCAATTCCGATGTTTTCGCAAACGTCCTCGGTACCGGCTACTTCCCCGCCTACCAGGATATCACACCCTGGACCATCGGTACCAACGTAGCCATTCCTGCCGGCGACACCAAGCTCACCCTGAGCGGCTTCTACACCGCCTGCAACGACAACGATGTCGAGTATGACGGTTACCTCTTCAGGATCAAAGGCGAGCATGGTCCGATCCGCGCATGGCTCGACTACAGCAGCACCAACGACGAAAGCTTTGGAAGCGACACCGACTTCAACAGCATGTTCGTCTGGGCGCAGTACAACTACAAGGTCTACGAATCGTCGATGGGCACCTTCACGCTCTCCCCGACCGTTCGTTACCTCACCTCCGAAATCGACGACGTTCTGGAACACAGCCGTCTGAGAACGGAACTCTGGGCAAACATCTCTTTCTAAAACCGGAAAGCAGTTTGTTCCGAAACATCAAGCCGCAGCAACCGCTGCGGCTTTTTTATTGGCAAAAAACACAGGATTTCGCTGAAAACACCGCAATATTAACTATTGTTAACAAGTTCTGTTTCCGTCTGTTCTTTTTTTTTCATTAACTTATGTGAAGTTTTTTTCTTCAGGGACAATGTTTTCTCAAACACCTTAAACCATTGATGCCATGGAAAAAGGAAAACTCAAGGAGTACTGGGCGACGAACCTCAAGTACCTCGTCGGGTTGCTTGTCGTATGGTTTGTCGTTTCGTACGGCTTCGGCATTTTCCTTGCCGAACCTCTCAATGCGATCCGCCTCGGCGGCTTCAAACTCGGCTTCTGGTTCGCCCAGCAGGGTTCCATCTACATCTTCGTGCTGCTCATTTTCATCTATGTCACGTTGATGAACACGCTGGACAAAAAGTACGACGTCCACGAAGACTGACGTCATCCCCCTCCTTACAGAAACTTCCACAAATCACCTAACAGGTAAAACATTATGGATGTACAAGCGTGGACCTATCTAATCGTAGGTATTACCTTTGCGCTCTATATCGGCATCGCGATATGGTCCAGAGCCGGTTCGACAAAGGAATTCTACGTTGCGGGCGCGGGCGTGCCCCCTCTCGCAAACGGTATGGCTACCGCCGCGGACTGGATGTCAGCCGCATCGTTCATCTCGATGGCCGGCCTGATTTCTTTCATGGGCTACGACGGCTCGATCTACCTCATGGGATGGACCGGCGGTTACGTGCTGCTGGCGCTATTGCTGGCGCCCTACCTCAGAAAATTCGGAAAGTTTACCGTCCCCGACTTCGTGGGTGACCGTTACTATTCGAACGCTGCAAGAACGGTCGCCGTCATCTGCGCTATTTTCGTCTCCTTCACCTATGTCGCCGGGCAGATGCGAGGCGTCGGCGTGGTATTCTCGCGCTTCCTCGAAGTCCCGATCAACACCGGGATTCTCATCGGCATGGGTATCGTTTTCTTCTACGCCGTCCTCGGCGGCATGAAAGGCATCACCTACACGCAGGTGGCGCAGTACTGCGTGCTGATTTTCGCCTACATGGTGCCGGCGATCTTCATCTCCATGCAGATCGCGGGCACTCCTATTCCGCAGATCGGCTTCGGCGGCGAAGTCGCCGGTGGCGGTTATCTGCTCGACAAGCTCGACGGCCTGCATCAGGAGCTTGGTTTCGCGGCATACACCAACGGCAGCAAGCCGATGATCGATGTCTTCTTCATCACCTTCGCGCTGATGGTGGGCACCGCCGGTCTTCCCCACGTCATCGTCAGGTTCTTCACCGTTCCCAAGGTTCGTGACGCGCGCGTCTCCGCCGGCTGGGCGCTTCTTTTCATCGCCCTGCTCTACACCACGGCTCCCGCCGTCGCCGCATTCGCACGCTACAACCTGATCGACACCGTCGAGAACAAGAACTACGCGACCGAAGTCCCGCAGTGGTTCAAGACATGGGAAGGCACCGGCCTGATCGCCTGGATGGATAAGAACGGCGACGGCGCCGTACAGTACGTCAAGGGCGACGCCTTCCAGGGCAAACCGGAATTCACCGGCCAGACTGGTGAACTGGGCCAGCGCATGCTTGCAAACGAGCCTGTCGCGGATAACGCCAACGAGCTCTACATCGACCGCGACATCATGGTGCTGGCGAACCCTGAAATCGCCAAACTTCCCGCCTGGGTCATCGCACTTGTCGCGGCGGGAGGCCTTGCGGCCGCCCTGTCGACGGCAGCCGGCCTGCTGCTGGTCATCTCCACCTCGGTGGCGCACGACCTGATCAAGAAGCAGATCAACCCGGACATCAGCGAAAAATCGGAGGTACTGATCGCCCGTGTGGCCGTGGCCATAGCCATCATGATCGCAGGATACTTCGGCGTCAATCCTCCGGGATTCGTGGCGCAGGTCGTGGCGTTCGCCTTCGGTCTTGCCGCCTCGTCGTTCTTCCCGGTCATCATCCTCGGTATTTTCTACAAACGGATGAACAAGGAAGGCGCGATTGCAGGCATGCTTGCCGGCATAGTCTTCACCGCGGCCTACATCATCTATTTCAAGTTCGTCAACCCCGCGGCGAACACCTCCGACAACTGGCTGTTCGGTATCTCGCCGGAAGGCATCGGCACGCTCGGTATGCTCATCAACTTCGCGGTGAGCCTCGTCGTGTCCAAGATCACGCCGGCCCCGCCGGAAGACATCCAGGAACTCGTCGACAGCCTGCGCTACCCGAAAGGCGCCGGAGAAGCATCCGCTCATTGAGGCTGCCCGACGGCAAAAACGAAAAGGCGCGGTTTTCCACCGCGCCTTTTTCTTTCCCTTCCCCGCCCCTCTCAGTGGAAACGATTATTTTTCTACCTTCGTTATAATCTTGCCGATCCTGCATCACGACCGACGATGACACCATCAGCGAACAACAGCCCTAACACGGAACTCGCAAAAAAGCTTTCCACCCTCCCAACCTCTCCCGGGGTCTACCAGTTCCGGAACCGGAACGGGAAAATCATCTACGTAGGCAAGGCGAAAAACCTGCGTTCGAGGGTGCGTTCCTATTTTCGCGGCGGGAATCAGCTCTTCGGCAAGACAAAAGTCCTGGTCGACCATATCGCCGACCTGGACGTGATCATCACCTCTTCGGAAGTCGAAGCGCTCATCCTCGAAAACAATCTCATAAAGGACCTCAAGCCCAGGTACAACATCAACCTCAAGGACGACAAGACCTATCCGTACCTGGTCATCACGAACGAACCGTTTCCGAGAATATTTCTCACCAGGCAGGTACGCCACGACGGCTCGACCTATTTCGGACCCTACACCGAAGCGCGGCAGCTGCGCTCGGTGCTCGACCTGATCGGCTCCCTTTTCCAGCTCCGCAGCTGTCGGCTGAAACTCGACAAGGAACAGATAAGGGCGAAAAAATTCAAGGTCTGCCTCGACTACCACATCCACAAATGCAAGGGGCCGTGCGAAGGGTTGCAGAGCGAAGAAGCATACAACAGGATGATCGCCGAGGTCGTCAACCTGCTGAAGGGCAAGACATCGAAGCTCGTGCGCTCCCTTACCGAACAGATGCACCGCGATGCGGAAGCGTTGCGGTTCGAACAGGCGGCGGAGCTGAAACTGCAGATCGACGGGCTGAAAAAGTACGCCGAACGCCAGAAAGTCGTTTCGGCGGACATGCTCGACCGGGACGTGTTCGCGATCGCCGCGCACGAAGACGACGCCTGCGGCGTCCTCTTCAGGATACGGGAAGGCAAGCTTCTCGGATCGCAAAGGATGTATTTCTCCAACGCGGGAGGAGAACCTCCGGAAGAGCTCCAGCTGAAATTCCTCGAAAAGTATTACATGGAGACCCCGGACCTGGTGCCGGCCGAGATTTTCACCCGTGAAACGCTGCCGGAAGATGAACGCAAGGCACTGGAGACGCTGCTGTCCACGAAGGAGGGCGGCTCCGGCGGCAGAAAAAACGTGCGTTTCATAACCCCCAGAAAAGGCGAAAAGGCGCGGCTTCTCGACATGTGCGCCGAGAACGCACGCCACCACCTCGAGGAATATCTCATCCAGAAACAGAAACGCGGGGAAATGGCGCGTGAGAACCACGCGCTCGAAGCCCTCCGCAAGACACTGCGGCTTGAAAAAACCCCCGTTCGCATCGAGTGCTTCGACAACTCGCACCTGCAGGGTACCGACTACGCAAGTTCGATGGTTTGCTTTGTCAACGGAAAACCGAAAAAATCGGATTACAGAAAATTCCGCCTTGCGTCGTTCGAGGGTTCCGACGACTACGCCGCCATGAAGGAAGCCGTAACCCGCCGCTACGGCGGAAGTCTCTCCGGGGAACTGCCCATGCCGGACCTTGTCGTTATCGACGGAGGAAAAGGGCAGGTCAATACCGCCCGGAAATCCCTTGACGCGCTCGGCCTCCAAATACCGGTCATCGGTCTCGCCAAAAGACTCGAGGAAATATTCCTGCCGGGCAAGAAGGACCCCTATAACCTGCCGAAAACCTCGCCGGCCCTGAAACTGCTGCAGCGTATCCGGGACGAAGCCCATCGTTTCGCCATCTCCTATCATCGCAATCTGCGAAGGCAAAGAACACTCGAAACCAGCCTTACGGAAATCCCCGGCATCGGTGAAAAAACGGCCATGAAAATTCTGCGGCGTTTCGGTTCCGTGGAACAGGCGGCGGCGGCCTCCGAAGAAGAACTTGCCGGCGTGGCCGGGAAAAAAAACGCTTCGGCCATCAGGCAGCACTTCCGTTCCCGGTCAGGGAAACCCGATGGCCAGGAAAACCGGGAAAACCCTGATGCCGACGACCCTGTTGTCACAATTCCGTGACAGGTAATTATCCGAAAATCTTGTATATTGATTCGTTCATATACATTCAGAGCGATAACGAAGAACACATATACAACGTCCATGAGCTTCCTCGACTTTTTTGATGAAGGTGGCGATAACGAATCGAACGGTTTTTTCAGGAAAATTCAGCTTGACGACATAGATCTCACATCCATATACGACAGCGAGGAGCTGATCGAGATAATCAACCAGCTCAATGACGAGGGCAAGCATCAGGATGCCCTGAAGGTGGCGCGCCATCTTGCCAGGACGGCCCCCTACAATACCGAGGCATGGTATCATCTGGGCAACTGCCTGACGATCAACGGCTTTTTCGACGATGCGACTTCGGCCTTCAAGAAAGCCACCGTGCTGAGCCCGGCGGACAGTGAAATGCAGTTGAACCTCGCGTTATCGCATTTCAACATAGCCAACTACCATACCGCCCTCGAACAGCTCGACAGCATCGTCATCGACTCCACGCTCGAGAAGGAAGCCTTTTTCTACCGCGGCCTCATCCTCCAGAAGCTGGAACGCTACAACGAAGCCGAGAAGCATTTCGAAAAGTGTCTCGCCGCCGACCCGGAATTTACCGAGGCCTGGTACGAACTCGCTTTCTGCAAGGATGTGCTGGGGAAACTCGAGGAAAGCTCGTCCTGTTACCGTAAAACCATCGACCAGGATCCTTACAACGTCAATGCCTGGTACAACAACGGCCTGGTGCTGAGCAAGCTCAAAAAATACGACGAAGCTCTCGATTCCTACGACATGGCCATCGCCATAGCGGACGATTTCAGCTCCGCCTGGTACAACCGCGCAAATGTCCTGGCCATAATGGGCAAGGTCGAGGACGCCGCGGAAAGCTACCTGAAAACTCTCGAGTTCGAACCCGACGACATAAACGCGCTCTACAATCTGGGAATCGCTTTCGAGGAACTCGAAAACCATGCACAGGCCATCGTGCAGTATCGGCGCTGCACCGAGCTCAAGCCGGACTTCACGGATGCCTGGTTCGCTCTTTCCTGCTGCCATGAAGCCCTGGAAGAGTACGAGGAAGCGTTGAACGCCGTCAACCGTGCCCTCGAACAGATGCCCGACTCGACGGATTTTCTCCAGCTCAAGGCGGAGGTATTCTATAACCTTTCGCGCCTCGACCTGGCGATCGCCACCTACCGCCGGATACTTGAAATCGATGCGGACTCTCCCCAGATATGGGTCGATTACGCTCTCGTTCTCCGGGAGGACGGACTTTTCAGCGAATCGATAGAGGCGCTCGAACGTTCCATCGAGCTTCAGCCGCTTTCTGCGGAGGCGCATTTCGAGATCGCGGCCACCTACTTTGCGCTTGGCGACAAGAAAAGAACCATTCATGCGCTGCAGCAGGCGTTCACGATCGACCCCGACAAGAAGCAGCTCTTCAAAAGCACCTTCCCTGAATTGTACCAGCAGGATTCGGTGCGCCGGATCCTGGGAATCGCGTAAAAGAGCTTCCGATGCCTGAACGAAGAACCCCCGCAGGAAAAATCCTGGGGCTTATCGGGAGAAACGTCGATTATTCCTATTCTCCCTTCATTCACAATACCGCAGCGGACATGCTGCGGTTGCCGTTTTACTATACCATCTTCAATATCGCCTCCGAGGAGCTCGTCCCGAAAGCCCTGGAAGGGGCGAAAGCCCTCGGCATAGCGGGCTTCAACGTAACGATCCCCTACAAGCGGACCGTCGTCCACTGCATGGACGAACTCTCGCCAGAGGCCGTCGCAACAGGCGCGGTGAACACCATCGTCAACCGCAACGGCCGTCTCGAAGGCTACAATACCGACATCACGGGCGTTTCTGACCCGCTGCTGCCGCATATCGACAGGATCAGGAAAAAGCCCGCCGGAATTTTCGGCAACGGAGGCGCGGCCATGGCCGCGGTCGCGGCCCTGCGGCGATTCCTGGAACCCTCGGTCATCAGGATGTTCGTCAGGGACAGCGCCAGGGGAAAGGAACTCGAAACGAGACTGAACGCCGGCAACCCGGGGATTCCCGTGTCCGTCCATGCCATTGAAGACTTCGCGGCGATCCGGAACTGCTCGCTTGTCATCAATGCCACACCGGTAGGAACCCGCGGCGTGAAAGCCGGCTTCGACAACTGTATCGTGCCCGAGGGAAGCGGCGCCATCCACGGTGGCCAGATCGTCTTCGACATGGTATACAACCCGAAGCATACCCCCCTGCTCGACATGGCGAGTAAAAGCGGCGCCGTGACCGTTCCGGGAATCGACATGCTGCTCGCACAGGCGGCGAAGTCGTTTACCCTGTGGACCGGAAGCACCATGCCCGTGCAGCAGGTGAGAACAAGCCTGCTGGCACTGCTCGAATCGGGAGAAACCGAACGATGAGCGACGCGCTGGAACTGCTGCGATTCCCCTGCCCGTAAAAGAAAAAAACACAAAGAACCGATCCGACATGATTCTTTTTTTTACCGTCACCGTGCTGATTGTGCTTCTCGACCAGCTCACCAAGCAGCTGGCCGTCGGCTACCTCAGGGACAACCACGGCAGTATCGCCCTCGTCGGAGACTGGCTGAAGCTGACCTATACCGAAAACTCCGGGATCGCTTTCGGCGTAACCCTCGGTTCGCAGTACGTGCTGGTCGCGATGACGGTGCTGATACTTTTCGCACTGCTTCTTTTCGTCTATTTCTCGAAAAACCGCGCACCGGTCTTTCTGACGACGTTCGGGCTCATTCTCGGCGGCGGCATCGGCAACCTCATCGACCGGGCAACCGTCGGCCGCGTGGTCGATTTCATCCATTTCGACCTCTACCAGGGTTATCTTTTCGGGACGTGGACATCGCTCTGGCCGGTCTTCAATCTCGCCGATTCAGCCATTACGGTCGGAGCCTGCATCCTTGTCTTCCGATACAAAAGCGTGTTCAAGGAACACTGAACAGAGACGCAGCATGTTTACCGATGTACACTGCCACCTGTCCTTCCCCGAGTTCGACAACGACCGCGCTGAAGTCATCGACAGGATGCGGCGACAAAACGTATCGCTGCTGATCGATCCGGGAATCGATATCGATACCAGCAGGCGTTCCATCGAATTGTCGCGAAACCACGATTTCATATACTCGACGGTGGGATTGCATCCGCACGAAGCGAGGCTCGACGTCCCGGACGAAACATTCGACGCACTCGAAGAGCTCGCCGCCTCTCCGGAGGTGGTCGGCATAGGCGAAATAGGCCTCGATTACCACTACGATCCAATCCACGCGGAAACACAACAGCGCGCTTTCCGGGAACTGCTTCGGCTCGCTGCGGCGCTCGACCTTCCCGCGGTCGTTCACTCGAGGGATGCATGGGACGATACGCTGAAAATCCTGAGGGAGGAAAAAACATCGAATCTCCGAGGCATCATGCACTGTTTTTCCGGCGACATCTCCCTTGCCGAGGAATGCATTCGCCTGGGCTTCTCCATTTCCATTCCGGGCACCCTAACCTACAGAAAGTCATCGCTCCCCGAGGTTGTCGACGCCATCGCCATCGAGCATCTCCTGACCGAGACCGACGCCCCCTACCTTTCCCCTGTGCCGTTCAGGGGAAAACGTAACGAACCGGCCAACGTCTGCATCGTCGCCGAACATATTGCCGGGATCAAGGGAATGGCCGTCGAGACCGCCGCTCTGAGCATTTCCGAAAACGCGAGGAAGGTTTTCGGCCTGCCTGCCTGAAAAAACCGTGATGGAAAAAGAACGGGCGAAGCATTTTGAAATACACGGCGACTTCTTTAGGTTGAGGTTCACGCCCGCGACAACGCCACGCACAGATACGGGAACCGCCGGGACGGACAGAACAGCATGAACGAGGACTTCAAAAAAACACCTGTGGAACAACAGCACCTCATGGACAGCGACGATCGGACCGAAAAAGTCGAGCGGCTGCTGGACTTTTTCCTGATTCACAAAAACACGATCATTGCAGCGGCCGTCGCACTCATCGTCGCTGCAGGCGCGCTCGTCTTTCTCAACCAGCAGAACCGTTCGTCCGAGAAGGAGGCGTCGCGTCTGGTCTCCAGAGCCGCGGCCGTCATGGACGGCGGCGATTTCCAGAGAGCGATCGACGGAGACGCTTCGATGAAAGGGCTCAGGGAGATTTCGGAGACCTACGGTTCGTCACCGAGCGGCAATTTCGCGAAAATACTTGCCGGCGACTGCTATTTCGCACTTGGAGAAACCGATTCGGCCCTCGATGCATACACTTCGTATACGGGAAAAAACAAGAACCTCGCCGCAGCGGCCGCAGCCGGTGAGGCGGCCTGCCTGCTGAGGAAAAAAGAGTTCACGAAAGCCTCGGCCATGCTGCGCAAAGCCTCTGAAACCGCGCTCAACCCCGCGCTGAAAGCCCTCTATCTGTCCGATGCGGCGGATGCAAGCCTCGACGCGGGAAATATCGCGGAAGCCGCCGCAACGGCCGGCCAGGTAATCGACAACTACCCCGGTTACGCTTCCACGGCGAAAGCAAGGACGCTCCTTCTCTCCCTGGCGCCGCTTACCGGCGAGACGGCTCCCTGAAAAAAACAACACTCAGCAACCCATCAGGCAATCAGCATGTCGAACACCTTTACCATCAAAACGAACCTCGGCGACATTTCCATCACCCTCTATGAAGACACGCCCCGGCATCTGGAAAACTTCCGGAAACTGACCGATGAAAACTATTACGACGGCATCCGCTTTCATAGGGTCATCGAGGGATTCATGATCCAGACGGGTGATCCGCTTTCCCGGAACGACGACAACAGAATGCTGCACGGAACAGGCGGCCCGGAATACCGCATCCCGGCGGAAATACGACATCCGAACGCCAGGGGGACACTCGCCGCCGCGCGGGACAACAACCCCGAAAAGGCGTCTTCCGGAAGCCAGTTCTACATAAACCAGGCCGACAACGACTTCCTCGACGGCGAATACACGGTTTTCGGAAAAGTGACGGCGGGCATGGATATCGTCGATGCGATTGCCGGAGTCGAAACGGATTTCAACGACAATCCCCTGAAACCGGTTACCATCGAAACCATAGTCTCCTGCGAGGAAGATCAATAGGCGTATCATGAGCACTGTAGCGGAAAACCTTGCATCGCTGCGGGAAGAGATCCGCCAGGCCTGCGCCGGGGCGGGAAGAAACCCCGGCGACGTCCGCCTGATCGCCGTGTCGAAAACCAAACCCGCCTCGCTCGTTAGGGAAGCGGTCGAAGCGGGCCAGCTCGACATCGGGGAAAGTTATGTCCAGGAATTCGTTGAAAAACACGACTCCGAAGAACTTTCCCGCCTTGGCGTCCGCTGGCATTTCATCGGCCACCTGCAGACCAACAAGGTCAGGCACATCGTCGACAAGGTCTGCATGGTGCACAGCATAGACAGCCTCAGGAGCGCCGAAGAGCTGTCGAAACGGGCGACCAGGGCGAACCTGACCGTGGATTACCTGCTGGAAGTCAACACGTCGGGAGAAGCGACGAAGTTCGGCATATCCCCCGAGGAGCTGCTCCTTTCCGCACCATCGTTTTTCCCTCTTCCGGGCATTCGCCTCAGAGGGCTCATGACGATAGCCGCTCCGGACAGGGAACGCGCCCGACAGGAGTTCCGGACACTCGCGAAACTGCTCGACGAACTGCGCAAAACAGCGCCGGAACCCGACCTCCTGACCGAACTCTCGATGGGCATGAGCCAGGATTTCGACGTGGCGATCGAGGAAGGCGCGACAATGATCAGGATAGGCACGGCTATCTTCGGTTCCCGCTGACCCCTGCCGACCCGGCGTTCATCGGGGCGCCACCATTATTCCCGAGCAAGATTTGAAAGGATCGGATACAGGGTTTATATTAAAGGATTGACTATTCTGTACCACTGCTGTGCAGCCGCGGGCGCAAGGCCCGACCGGACCGGCCGAGCATATAACGCCTGCGTTTTTATACCATATGCCTTACTCGAACTCACCCGTTTTCACACCCGCCCAGCGCGTACAGAACTATCACTATGCCATACGCAATATCGTCAGCAATGCCCGGCAGTTGGAAGAGCAGGGCAAAACCGTCACCTATCTCAATATAGGCGATCCGATCCTTTACGGCTTTCAGCCTCCGGCCGAACTTGTCGAAGCGACGGTCAGAGCCCTGGAAGAGGGGCATAACGGCTACGCTCCGTCGGCAGGCAGGCAGGAAGCACTCGAAGCGATCGCAGATGACGCTCTGTCGCGCGGCATCCGCACCTCTCCCGAAAACATCATCGTCACGTTCGGCGCATCGGAAGCCGCGGACCTCGTCTGCACGTCCATGCTCAATCCCGGCGACGAGGTGCTCTGCCCCGCGCCCGGCTATCCCCTCTACAGCGCGATCATCACGAAACTCAACGCCAGGGAGATCCGCTACCGGCTCGACCCGGCCAACCGCTGGCTGCCCGACCCCGAAGACATCACGAAAAAGATCACGCCGAGGACCAAGATTCTTGTCGTGATCAATCCGAACAATCCGACCGGAGAGGTCTATCCCCGCGAAGTGCTGGAAGAGCTTGTCGAGGTAGCCCGGCGCCACAGGCTTCTGGTCATCACCGACGAAGTGTATCACAAGCTCGTCTACCGGGATGAACACATTCCTCTCGCATCGCTTGCCGGCGATGATGTGGCGGTGATATCCATCGACAGCCTGTCGAAAAACTACATGGCCCCCGGATGGCGGACCGGCTGGCTGATGATCTCCAACAGCCACCTGGTGCCGGACGTGCGCAAGGCGTTCCTCAAGCTCGCCGATGCAAGGCTCTGCTCGCCAATGGCGCCGCAATTCGCGATTCATGCGGCGATGAACCTCGATGGAAGCCATCTGGAAGCGGTACTGTCCCGGCTGCGCAGCCAGCGGGAACTGACGATCCGGATGCTCAACGAAATTCCGGGGATCAGCTGCAACCGTCCCTCCGGCGCCTTCTACGTGATGGGCAGAATCGATATCGCCAACACGCCGTTTTCGTCGGACGAGGACTTCGTGCTTCGATTCCTCCGGGAAAAACAGATTCTTTTCGTCCACGGCTCAGGATTCGGAACAGACCCTTCGGAAGGCTTTTTCCGGGTCGTCTATCTGCCGGATACCGCCACGCTCGAACGCGTTTACGGCGAACTTGCGGATTTCATGAGCAGATTCACATAACTAATTGAAAACAAAGCACACGTAACAACTAAAACAATAACGACCATGATCGAACAGCGCGACAAAATCCGGGATGCGGTTGCCTTTATCCGCAAGAAAACTTCGGACGAATACCCTGTCGGGATCGTCCTCGGAACCGGACTGGGAGCTTTGGCGAAGGAAATCGAAATCGATTTTTCGCTCGATTACGGAGACATTCCCTACTTCCCCATCTCGACCGTGGAAACGCACCACGGGAAACTGATCTTCGGCACGCTCGCGGGGAAAAAGGTTGTCGCGATGCAGGGACGGTTTCATTTCTACGAAGGCTACTCCATGCACCAGATCGTCTTCCCGGTCAGGGTCATGAAGCATCTCGGCGTCAGGACGCTGGGCATAACCAACGCCTGCGGCGGACTCAATCCGGGCTTCAGCAAGGGAGACATCATGCTCATCGACGACCATATCAACATGCTGGGCACCAACCCGCTCATCGGCCCGAACGATCCCGAGCTCGGCTCCAGATTTCCCGACATGTGCGCGCCCTATTCTCCCCGTATCCTCGATCTCGCAGAACAGGTGGCGCTCGAAAACGGTATCAAGGTCCAGCGGGGCGTCTATGTGGCTCTTTCAGGACCCTGCCTGGAAACACGGGCCGAATATCGCATGCTCCGGGCCATCGGCGCCGACGTCGTCGGCATGTCCACGGTTCCCGAAGTCATCGCGGCCGTCCATCAGGGCACCGAAGTGTTCGGCATGTCGATCATCACCGACGAATGCTTCCCCGACAGCCTGCAGCCTGTCAGCATCGAGGAGATCATCGAGGTCTCGAACCTCGCCGAACCGAAAATGACCACTATCTTCAAGAACGTTGTCGCCAAACTTTAACGGGACAAAAAAAGAACTCACACAGCATGATCGACGCAATCTCCTTTGAAAACGGAACTCTCGGTTATCTCGACCAGAGGTTCCTTCCGCTGAAGGAAGAGTACATAAAAACGAAGGACCACCAGGAAGCCATCGAGGCGATCAAGACCCTCGCGGTCCGCGGAGCGCCGCTGATCGGCGTCGCCGCAGGCTACACGGTCGTTCTCGGCATCAACAGCTTCACGGGAAGCAAGGAAGAGTTTCCCGCCTTTTTCGAGCGACTGATCGCCGATGTGGAAGCCTCCCGTCCGACCGCGGTCAACCTCTTCTTCGCGACCGCCCGCATGAAAGATATCTACGACAGCGGTTTCGAAAACTCCTCCCTGGAAGCGCTTTTCGCGGCAATGCGCGAGGCGGCGGGAAAAATCCACGACGACGAGATTGATAATTGTGAACGCATGGCGCGTCACGGTGTCGAGCTGATCCGCCGGGATCTTGGAGAAACCCTGAAAACAAGGAAGCTCAACGTGCTGACGCACTGCAATACCGGCACGCTCGCCACGGGCGGCAGCGGAACCGCCCTCGGAGTCATCAAGCAGGCGTGGAAAGAAGGATTGATCGAAAAAGTGATTACGGCTGAAAGCAGGCCCCTCCTTCAGGGACTCCGGCTGACCGCCTGGGAACTCGAACAGGAAAACATTCCGTTTTTCTCGATTTCCGACTCTTCATCGGCGTTTCTGATGCAGAAAGGCATGATCGACTTCGGCATCGTCGGCGCCGACCGGATCGCCTCCAACGGCGACACGGCGAACAAGATCGGCACCTGCGCTCATGCCATCAGCGCGCATCATCACAACCTTCCGTTCTACATCGCCGCCCCGGTCTCGACCATCGACATCACCATCGATAACGGGACGCAAATCCCGATAGAGGAACGCGATGCGGATGAACTCAGGACCATTTTCGGAACGCAGGTCGCCACGCCGACAACGCCGGTCATCAACTATGCCTTCGACGTCACGCCCGGTGAATTTATCAGAGGCATCGTCACCGATAAAAAAGCCGTTGTCGGAAACTACCGCGAAGAACTGCCGAAACTCTTCGCTTAGCATCCTTCGGATGGAAACATCGTGTCAGAAAAGGGAGCCCGGGCTCCCTTTTTGTTGTATGCGCAACCCCGAATGCGGCATAACCTTGATAGGAACGACTATTTTTTACAAATAAAACCAACATTTTCACGCAAAGCACGTCAAAAAAATCCCATTTCACGAGACCCATCGGAATAAAAACGTATTCTCTTACTATATTCCTGTAAGTATACGCTGTATACGTAAAACCACTGCCTGACGGGGAAAACACATGATCCGTTCCTTTCTCCGCCGCACGGAACGGATTTCCTGAACAGACGCCGAACCGCCATGCCTGTCCCTGACGAACATACCAGGCTTTTTGACGACATCACGACGTCCATCATCCCGTTCCCTGTCCTGCGTGAAGCGGCCCATGCCGCGCTCAAGGCTTACAGAGAGAAACTGGACTGCGACGCCGCCATGATCGTTCAGTTCGTGGAGGGGGCGCATCCCGTCACGGTGGCATCGCTTCCCGAAGGAACGACGCATGCGGACATCGTCGAAAAGGTTCTCGACGACCCGGCATGGAGCAATCCCGAAAAAAAGCCGCCATGCGACGTAAAAACCTACAGCATCGAAAACCGCAGCTGCCTCGTCATACCTCTCGAAGCGTTCGGCCTGCTGCTGCTCGTAAAAAAAGACGATGCGTTCGACAGCTCGCACGACGCCCTGCTCGGGGAACTGAACAGGAAGCTTGCCGAGACGTGCAGGAACAGCCGGAATTTCGAACAGTCGGAAAAAAGCCTCTCGTCCCTGCGAAACCTCTGCAGCGCCCTCCCCGATACCGTGCTGGCCTACGATTCGGAAGGGATCATCACCTATACCAACGCCCGCGGCAAAAACAGCCCCCTGTTCAGGTCGCAACCTGAAACATGCAGGAACATCTCCGATATTCTGCCGGCAAACGTGGCGGCAGGCATGCGTCCTGAACGGACCGGCAGGAACACCCCCGTCATACTGGAATACTCCGTCGGCAGCGGCACCGCAACGGAAAAAACAGGAGAAATCCGGGTTATTCCCTCGGAAGAAGGCTCTTTCCTGGCGATTGTACGTGATATCAGCGATAAAAATACGGCGGAAAGCCAGCTTCGGGCGAACGAGGGAAAATACAGAAGCATCTTCGAAAGCATTCACGACGTTTATGGCGAAATCGATATAGCCACAGGAAACATAACGGAAATAAGCCCTTCGATCCGCATGCTTTGCGGCTACAAGCGCGAAGAGGTGATCGGCATGCCCCTGACCGCCCTCTATGCCTATCCCGAGCAGCGCAAACAGGCGCTTGCGGCTATTCTGAAACACGGTCACGTTACCGATTTCGAAGTTATAGCCAGGGACCGTGAGGGCAAACACGTACCCTGTTCGTTTTCTGCGAAACTCATTCAGGACGAAAACGGGCAGCCGCTGAAAATCGTCGGCACACTGCGCGACATCTCCGAAAGGAAGATGAACGAGAAAAAGCTGAGAACGCTCAACGAGCATCTTGAAAAGGAAACCGCGCGCGCCAACGAGATGGCAAGAGTCGCGCGCATGGCGAACCAGGCAAAAAGCGAATTCCTGGCCAACATCAGCCATGAGTTGCGCACACCGCTGAACGGCATTATCGGCATGACCAATCTCCTGCTGCACACCACCCTGACGCCGGAGCAGGAACATTATTCCGAGACCCTGCTCAACAGCGGTAAATCACTGCTCTCCCTGATCAACGACATCCTCGATTTCTCCAGAATAGAGACCGGCTCCCTCGAGATAGAAACCGTGGATTTCAATCTTCACGATCTGCTCGAGGAGATCAGCCGCCTTTTTCACGCCAAAACAACCGAAAAAGGCCTTGGGTTCAGCTGCATCACCGAACCGGGAGTTCCGGGAAAACTGAAGGGAGACCCTGAACGGGTCCGCCAGATACTCATCAACCTGCTGAGCAACGCCGTCAAATTCACCGAGGGGGGCTCCATCGATATCAGGGCAGGCGTCGACAAAAACAGCGATACTCACGCACTCATCCGTTTCAGGGTGATCGATACCGGCATCGGCATACCGAAAGAGAAGCTCGACATCCTGTTCCGCCCCTTTACGCAGGCCGACAGCTCCTCGACAAGAAAATACGGGGGCACGGGGCTGGGACTGGCGCTCTGCCGGCAACTCGCCGAGCTGATGGGTGGAACGATAGGAGCGGAAAGCGCCAGCGGCAAGGGCTCTGAATTCTGGTTCACCATTCTTTTCGAGAAACAGGACCTGAAAGCGGAAGCTTCCGACACCCTGCAGTGGCTCAGGAAAACGCGGGTGCTTGTCGTGGACGACAACTACGGCAACCTGACAACCGTTTCGTCGTACCTCAAAAACTGGGGCATGCTGCCGGATACCGCCGAAAGCGGTCTGCAGGCCATGACAATGCTCCGGGAAGCGAACAGGACCGGCGCCCCATACCATGTGGCGATCATCGACAACCGCCTGCTCGACATGAACGGGCAGGAACTCTGCCGGCGGATCAAAAATCTCGAGCGCGAACAGGAGACCATCATGCTGCTCATGCTCAACCCCGGCTCCGTTCCTGAAACGCCCGAAACCGCGGAAAGGCATTACACCGCATCGATACTCAAACCGGTCAGCAGGTCTGACCTCTACAACTTTCTTGTCACCGCCCTCGGTTCGAGGCAGAAGCCTTCGGGGCAGAACGGCAACGTCGCCGCCCAGGAATCGCTGAACAAACTCTACATAGGACCGGTGAAAATTCTTCTCGCCGAGGACAATATCATCAACCAGAAAGTTGCGGTGGGCGTTCTCAGCAAACTGGGCGCGGAAGTAGAGACCGTCATGAACGGTTCCGAGGCCGTCGAGGCGCTGCGGCGCAAAAAATTCGACCTGGTCATCATGGATGTGCAGATGCCGGTGATGGACGGACTCGAAGCGACCGCCGTCATCCGCGATCCGGCTTCCGGCGTAAAAAACAGCCGCATCCCGATTATCGCCATGACGGCGCATGTCCGCCGCGAGGACCGGGATAAATTTCTCTCGACCGGCATGGACGATTTCGTTCCGAAGCCGTTCACCCCTGAAAATCTTGCCAAAACCATAAAAAACTGGATAAAAAAAGAGCACATGCCAGAGGATTTTCCGACCCCAAAAGCAACGCCCCCGTCGAACCCGGGAAAAATCTTCGATTATAACGATTTTCTCAACCGCACCATGGGAGACAGAGAACTGGCCATGAGCATTCTCGAGGAGTTCGCCCGGCTTATCGACCAGCACGGGGAGCGGCTCCGTGCAGCCATCGAGTCGAGAGACCATGAAAACATCCGGCAGATCGGGCACCTGATCAAGGGCGAATCCGGCAACATCAGCGCACCGGCACTGTACGAAAGCGCCTACGCGATGGAGCAGGCCGGAAAACTGAAAAATTCCGGTCAGCAGAACGAATTGCTTCCGGTCGTCCTCGAAAACATCGAGAGCCTCAAAAAGGCCATCTACAGGGTGCTGCAATCGGACGAATCGTAAATAAAAAGTATACGGTTACGGTCTGTTTTTTTCGAATAAAAACAGGACAAAATCAAGCCTGTTTTTATATATTACGCCGTTTATCCTTACTTTTCAATGAAATCAGCGATTCACACAACCCTCTGACAAAGGAGATCTTATGGACGCACTCTTTCTGGCGAGGCTGCAATTCGCGCTTACCTCGGTGTTCCATTTCTTTTTTGTCCCTCTGACTCTCGGCCTTTCCATTTTCGTGGCTATCATGGAAACGGCATATGTCCGGACGGACAACGAACTCTACAAACGTCTGGCCAGATTCTGGGGCAACATCTTCCTGATCAACTTCGCGGTAGGCGTCGTTACCGGTATCGTCATGGAATTCCAGTTCGGCCTGAACTGGTCCGAATATTCCCGTTTCGTAGGGGATATCTTCGGCGTCCCCCTGGCCATCGAGGCTCTGCTGGCGTTCTTTCTCGAATCGACCTTTCTCGGCATCTGGGTATTCGGCTGGGAAAAACTGCCGAAAAAACTGCATGCCGCGACCATCTGGATCGTCGCGATCGCCTCGAATCTTTCGGCGCTCTGGATACTTGTGGCGAACTCTTTCATGCAGAACCCGGTAGGTTTCCGGCTGTCTGAAAACGGCGCGCGCGCGGAAATGACCGATTTCTGGGCGCTGCTTGCGAATCCCTACGTCTGGGGCCAGTTCCCGCATGTCGTCTCGGGCGGACTCTGCACGGCCGCCTTTCTTATTATCGCCGTCAGCGCCTACCATGTAGCGAGAAAAACCCATGCCGATGCGGAGCCGTTCAGAAAATCCCTCAAATACGGCGCGATATACGGCTTTGTCGGGACCGTGCTGGTCACCCTTGCCGGTCATACCCAGATGCAGGACCTGCTGAAACATCAGCCGATGAAGGTCGCCGCGGCCGAAGCCCTCTGGGAAACGGAAAATCCCGCAAGCTTTTCGCTCTTTACCATCGGCAACGAGAAACGCCTCGAGGACGTCTTCTCGATCCGTGTGCCCGGACTGCTATCGTTTCTGGCCTTCAACAGTTTCGAGGGCGAGGTCAAGGGCATAAAGGATCTGCAGGCGGAATACGAGGAGACCTACGGACCGGGCGATTACCTGCCGCCCATAGCCATATCGTACTGGAGCTTCCGTCTGATGGTCGGAGCGGGCACACTGATGCTCGTTGTAGCCGCGGTGGCGCTGTTCTACATCCTCAGGGACCGCTACGATTTTCCCGGATGGGTCTCGAAACTGATGCTCTGGAGTTTCATTCTGCCTTACCTGGCTAACTCGACAGGCTGGATTCTCGCGGAAATGGGCCGCCAGCCGTGGATCGTTTTCGGCATGCTCCGAACGGAAGACGCCGTTTCTCCACTGGTCGCGGTCAGCAGCGGCGAAGTGCTCTTTTCGCTCGTGGCATTCGTGCTGATCTACGGCTTCCTGACGGTCGTCGATATCTTTCTCATCAAGAAATACGCTCTCGCCGGGCTGCAGCCGGCTGAATCAACCGAAGGGAGGATATAATGGACCTCGAAACACTACAGACTCTCTGGTTCATACTGGTTGCCGTCCTGTTCACCGGCTTCTTTTTTCTTGAAGGATTCGATTACGGCGTCGGCATCCTGCTGCCGTTCATCGCCCGGGAGGACCGGGAGCGCCGAGCGGTGATCAACACCATCGGTCCGTTCTGGGACGGAAACGAAGTCTGGCTCATAACCGCCGGAGGAGCGATGTTCGCGGCTTTTCCCAACTGGTACGCAACACTTTTCAGCGGCTTTTATCCCGCCCTGATCCTCATGCTTCTCGCCCTGATCATCAGGGGCGTGGCATTCGAGTTCCGGAGCAAAAGCGACAACCCGTCCTGGCGCACGATGTGGGACTGGGCGATCTTCGCCGGAAGCGCCATACCGGCCCTGCTCTGGGGTGTAGCCTTCGCAAACATCATCCGCGGCGTGCCGATCGACGCCGAAATGAACTATACGGGCGGATTTTTCAACCTGCTCAACCCCTACGCCCTTGTATGCGGCATTGCGTCACTCTGCATCTTCACCCTGCATGGCGCGGTATTTCTCACGCTCAAAACCAGGGACAACATCAGGGACAACGCCATGAGCGCCGCAAAAAAACTCTGGGGAGTCGCCACCCTGCTCTCCCTGGCGTTCGCCGTCTACACCTATGTCGAGACCGACCTGTTCGCGAAGCTCGGCGTCAATCCCGGCATCGTTCCGGTATTCAGCGTCTTCGCGCTCGGTTCGGTCATCTTTCTGCTCAGAGCCAACGCGAGCGGCTGGGCTTTCGCCATGACGGGCACGGCGATCGCGTTTTCCACGATCACGATCTTTCTCGGTCTCTTCCCGAGAGTCATGGTCTCCAGCCTCGATCCCGAATGGAGCCTGACCATTTTCAACGCATCCTCCTCCGAATACACGCTCGGCATCATGAGCATCGTCGCGGCGATCTTCGTTCCTATAGTCCTCGTATACCAGGCGTGGACCTACTGGATTTTCCGCCAGCGGGTGGGAACCGATTCCGAACTCGAATACTGACGACCGCCCCGGCAGCCGCGCTTGCGGCTGCCGGGAAAAAACTCCGAAATCCCGCCGATCCCCCGTGGCCGGAGCCCTGTCCGTCGTCCTCGATCCGCTGCAGGCCGCACGGCGGCGTTGCATCGCCGGATAATATTGCTTAGAATTAGGCGTTATTTCGTAACGAACAGGACTGCCGTCATGAATCTCGACAGGAGGCTCATCCTTCTCGCCAGGGAACATCCCCTGCCCTTCGCGGCCGCCGTGCTGCTCGGCGGCATCGGGGGAATACTGCTGATCGGGCAGGCCGCGCTGCTGGCCGAAATGATCGACGGGCTGTTCATCGGAAAAAAAAGCCTCCCGGAGATCACGGCCCTGCTCGCGCTCTACGCGGCCGCGAGCCTTCTGCGGGCCGGAAGCAACTGGGCTGCACAGAGCGAAGCGAACCGGGGCACGCTCGGCATCAAACGTTCGCTGCACGAAAGACTGCTGCGTAAACTCTCCGCTCTCGGGCCTCTTCACGCGCGATCGGTGCAGAGCGGCAAACTCGGCGCAACCCTGCTGAAAGGGGTGGAGTCGCTGGATCCCTACTTCAGCCAGTATATCCCGCAGCTCGCCCTTTCCGTCATCGTGCCCGGAGCGGTGCTCGCCGCGGTGTTTTCCACCGATCTTCTCAGCGGCTTCATCCTGCTCGTAACGGCGCCGCTCATCCCGCTCTTCATGCTGCTGATCGGCAGGGCGGCGAAAAAAGCCACGGCCGACCAGTGGGAGAGCCTTACCAGAATGAGCGGGCACTTTCTCGACGTGCTTCAGGGCCTGACCACCCTGAAGCTCTTCGGCAGAAGCCGGGAAAGAACCCTTTCGATCAGCGAAATCAGCGAAGGCTTCAGGCATTCGACCATGAAAGTGCTCCGGGTTGCCTTCCTTTCCTCGCTCGCCCTGGAACTCGTGGGAACGATCTCCACGGCGATAATCGCCGTGGAGGTCGGGCTGAGGCTGCTTTCCGGCTCGATAGCGTTCAAACCCGCATTTTTCATTCTGCTGCTCACTCCCGACTTCTATCTCCCGCTCCGCCAGCTCGGCGCGAAGTTCCATGCCGGAATGGAGGGCACGAGCGCGGCCAAGGAGATTTTCGAGCTCCTCGGCCGGGCCGCGAGCGGAGAGGATGCCACGCCTCAGGGATCGTCCGCCCCCCTGCCTATCCGTAAGGCAATAGCATTTCACCGCGTATCCTTCTCCTATCCGCAAAGCGGCCGCATGGCTCTCGACGCGGTCGACTGCGTCCTGGAAAACGGGACCTGCACCGCCATCGCGGGCCCCAGCGGCGCCGGAAAAACCACCTTTGTCAATCTGCTGCTCCGATTCGCGGAACCGGACACGGGTCACATCTCCTGCGGGGAAAGGGATCTGCGGGATATACGGCACTCCGAATGGCACGCGCAGATTTCATGGGTCCCGCAACACCCCTATCTGTTCAACGCCTCCCTGAGGGAAAATCTTCTCATGGCAAAACCCGGCGCAAGCGAAAGAGAAATAGCCGAAGCGCTCGCATCCAGCCGCCTCGAACCTTTTGTCCGAAGCCTTCCGAACGGACTGGACACTCCGGTGGGAGAACAGGGCTCAAGAATAAGCGGCGGAGAGGCGCAGCGGCTCTCTCTGGCAAGGGCATTCCTGAAAAACGCCCCGCTGGTCGTCCTCGACGAGCCGGTCTCGCATACCGATCCCGTCCTTGAACAGGAACTCCTCGAATCGATGCGGCGGCTGATAGCGGGAAAAACCTCCGTAATCATAGCGCACCGGCTCGGAACGATAGAAAAAGCGGACAGGATACTTGTTTTCGACAACGGCAGGATCGTACAGGCCGGTTCGCACCGCCAGCTCGTTCTGCAGCCCGGCTTTTATCGTGAGGCCCTCCGGTCCTTCGAGGAGGAAAACGCGGCATGAAGGTTCTCGGAAGGCTCCTCGGCATCGTCAGGCCATACCGTTGGTGGATGCTTCTCGCGGCCCTCCTGGGCTTCGCGACAATCGGCAGCGGCATCGGGCTGCTCATGTCTTCGGCCTACATCATAGCCAAGGCCGCCCTGCACCCGTCGTTCCATGAACTGCAGCTCGGCATTACCGGCGTCCGCCTGTTCGGCATCGCACGAGGAGCGCTCCGTTACGCCGAACGTCTCGTTTCCCACAATACCACTTTCAGGATTCTGTCGCGCCTCAGGCTCTGGTTCTACGAATCCCTCGAGCCACTCGCTCCGGCGCGACTGCAGCAGTACAAAAGCGGCGACCTCCTCCAGCGTGTCATCGGAGACATCGACAAACTGGAAAACCTCTACGTCCGCGTCATCGCGCCGCCTCTGACCGCCGCGATGATATCGCTGCTGCTCTGGTTCCTGCTGGGCGCGTTTTCGCTCACCTTCGCCCTGACGCTGCTCTGCTTCCATCTCGTGGCCGGCATCGTCGTACCGTTCCTCGCCGGACACCTGAACCGCGGAACCGCCGCGGGGATATCCGGCATGCAGTCCGCCCTGCAGACGGCGACCGTCGATTATATCCAGGGAATGGGCGAGCTCATGCTTTTCGGAAAGCTCGATGCACAGCGCGAAAGACTCGAAGAGCTCAAAACCGGCCTGCTCCGCCTGCAGAGAAAACAGAAGCTGATCGAGCAGTGGCACGAGGCGCTCACCGGACTGCTCATGAGCGGAGCCGTGCTGGCGGTCATCCTGATCATGGCCCCCATGATCTCCTCGGGAACCTTCGACGGCATTTTCGCGGCGGTTATCGTCGTTGCCGTCATGGCCTCGTTCGAGGCATTCACCCCGCTGCCCGATACGATGCTGCACGTCGAGGAAAGTTCCCTGGCGGGAAAACGCCTGTTCGAGATCATCGATACGAAACCGGAAGTCACCGCGGCCGCAGCGCCGGTCCCCTTCCCGGAAAACGGGGCGATCCGTTTCGAGGGAGTCGGATTCACCTATCCGGGCAATGCGAAGGCCTCGCTCTCCGGGATAACGTTCTGCATCGGTGAGCGGGAAAAAATCGCCGTCGTCGGGCCGAGCGGCGCCGGAAAAAGCACCATCGCCAATCTGCTGCTTGGATTCTGGTCGCCGTCGGAGGGGTCGATTTCGATCGGAGGGTGCGATATCCGGCAACTGGACCAGGAAACGCTGCGCCGCAAAACCGCAACCGTCACCCAGAACACCTACCTCTTCGCAGAAACGCTCAGAAGCAACCTTCTTCTCGCAAAACCGGACGCATCCGACGAGGAACTGAAAACGGCGCTTTGTTTTGCAGGCCTCGAAACATTCGCCGGCAAACTCGACGAATGGGCCGGACAGCACGGCATGCGCTTCAGCGGCGGGGAAAGGCAGCGGCTGGCGATCGCCCGCATGGCGCTTCAGGACGCCCCGTTCGTCGTTCTCGACGAGGCCACCGCGAATCTCGACGCCATAACCGAACAGAAGGTCATGGAAAGCGTCCTGCAGTACGCAGGGGACAGAACCCTCATGGTCATCACGCACAGGCTGAGAAACATGGAGCGGTTCGACCGGATCATCGTTCTGGAAAACGGTATCGTACGTGAAGAGGGGACGCACCGGGAACTGATCGAAAAAAAGGGCCTGTACGCATCGATGTGGTCGCTGCAGCACCGGCCCGTAACGAAAAACCTCACGGGGGAAGTTTCCTGACGATTACCGGGCGGAACGGTTCATTCCCGACGATAATCCTCAGGATCGCCGATCACGAGATTCGTGGTATCGAAACCCATTTTTTGGGCTTTCTCCACGAGCGACCGGAAAAGTCCGGGATCCATTTCGGGATCGCGGGACAGTATCCAGAACAACGTTTTTTTGTAACCGGTCACCATGGCCCAGCGATATCCCTCCCTGTCGAGGTCGATAATGTTGTAGCTGGAATAAAACGGGCCGAAAAACGAAACCTTCAACTCCCCCCTGGAAGGATCGTCGACAAACCGCGCCTTAGCCTTCGTTTCACGCCACTCCCCTTTCGCGGCATCGTATCCCCTGTTGAGCACCGATACCGAACCGTCCTTATCGAGAGCATAGGTGGCCGTGACGGCGGAAAAGTTCTTTTCGAAAGAGTTTTCCGTCCTGGCGATTTCATACCAGGTGCCGAGGTACCGTTCCAGTTCGAATCCCTCGACGACATCCACGCCTTCGGGGACCCTTATACATCCGGCAAGAAGCAACGGCAGAAAAACGAGCAGACGCTTGAGCATGGCAGAAAGGTTTTGGTTGGTTTGGCGAAACATCTCTCAGTCGAAAACGATTGTCTTGCGGCCGTTGACGAGGATCCTGCGCTCGATGTGGCGGGCGACGGCCCTTGCCAGCACGAGACGTTCGAGATCCCTTCCCTTGCGGACGAGATCCGGGACGGCGTCCCTGTGGGATATTCTCACGATGTCCTGTTCGATGATCGGTCCCTCGTCCAGCTCGGAGGTCACATAGTGACTCGTCGCTCCGATAATTTTCACTCCCCGCTGAAATGCCTGGCGATAAGGGTTTCCTCCGGAAAAGGCGGGAAGGAACGAATGGTGAATGTTGATGATCCTGTCGGGAAACGCATCGACGAACTGCGGCGAGAGGACCTGCATGTAACGGGCGAGCACGACCGTGTCGATCGCGTGTCGATCGAGCAGTTCCAGCTCCCTGCGCTCCTGCTCGAGCTTGTTTTCCGGCGTCACGGGAAAGACGTGAAAGGCCACGCCGTAATGAGCCGCCAGCGCCTCCAGATCCGGATGATTCGAGACGATCAGCGGAATGTCGATGTCGAATTCACCAATCTTCCATCGCCAGAGGATCTCAAGCAGGCAATGATCGTATTTCGAGACGAACAGGGCGAGGCGCGGCCGGGTCCCGGATCGATACATCGTCCAGTCCGCCCCGATCTCTCCGGCAAGCGGCCGGAACGCCTCATCGAGTTCTCCCGGATGGATGCCGCGTACGTCCATGCTCCAGGAAACCCTGATGAAAAACATCCCTGTTGCGGTATCGACATGTTCGTTGAGATCGAGGATGTTGCCGCCCCGCTCGAAAATGAAACGGGAAATACGGGATACGAGACCCGGCTGGTCGGGACAGGCGAGAAGAAGAATGGCCGAGGGGGATTGCTGCTCCACGATAGGAATGACGGTTTAGGCTTCGACGGACTGTAATGAGACGCGGACATTCATGCTGCGTCCGCAGGATGGATGAACAAATCGCCGTGAACCGCAAAAAGTTCACGGTCCGTCCGTCTCCGTGGAGAAAAACGCCTTTTTGGTGGAATCGACGACATTTTGTTTTTTTCGGCATGATGAAAAATACCGTTCCGCTCGTTTTCGCGATAACGGCCGCCGCCGTCGCCGCATCATATTTCTGGGTGGATCTCCCTGTGGCGGACTATTTTCACGGCCTGAAGGACAGCCGGCTGTATGAAGCATTCAGGACGATAACCGTTCTCGGAGAATCACAATGGTACCTCGCGGCGGGACTTCTCGCCTGGGCGATTTTCAGGAGATCCCGTGCCCGTGAAGCATCGGCCGGACTGTTCCTGTTCACCTCGGTCGCCGCTTCGGGAATCGTCGCCAACCTCCTCAAAAGCCTGCTCGGCCGCGCCCGGCCCAGGCTGCATTTCAACGATAACGTCTACGGCTTCGATCCCTTCCAGATCGAATACGCACGCCTTTCCTTTCCTTCGGGACATGCGGCGACAGCGCTCGGCACGGCCACGGTGCTCGCCGTTCTCTTTCCCCGTTTTCGAACCGTCTTCCTCCTGGCCGGAATGATCGTTGCCGTGAGCCGCGTCGTGCTCACGCAGCATTACGTCTCGGACATCGTCGCCGGAGGCCTGCTCGGAGCGCTGACGACCGCCGTGCTCTACCGGAACCATTTCAGGAATGCTCTCGATGCGAAACCCTGACGAACACATAAGCGAGTCGGGCGGCTGGTTCTACCCCGCGCTGGGCCTGCTGCTCATTCTCGGCTTCTTCGCGCCACTCGGCCTCGCCCCGCTCTTCGACGTCGACGAGGGAGCGTTCAGCGAAGCGACCAGGGAAATGCTTGCGAGCGGAAACTACCTGACAACCTATCTCAACGGCGTCCCGAGATTCGACAAGCCGATCCTGATCTACTGGCTGCAGGCGGCGAGCGTCGCCACCTTCGGGCTCAACGAATTCGCCCTGCGGCTGCCCTCGGCGCTCGCATCGACGGGCTGGGCGCTGCTGATCTTCTTCTTCACCCGTTCCTTCCTGGGCCTCCGGAGAGCGTTTATCGCCACCGTGGTCATGATACTCTCCCTGCAGGTGACCATCGTGGGCAAGGCCGCCATAGCCGATGCGCTGCTCAACTGCATGCTCGCGCTCTCGATGTTTTCGATATTCCGCTATTACCGGGACAGAAAAACCCTCCATCTCCTGACGGCCTTCGCGGCCATAGGCCTGGGAACCCTCACCAAGGGGCCCGTCGCGATCCTGGTGCCTCTCGCCGTATCCTTCCTCTTCTTCGTCCTGCGCCACGAAACGCGCGCATGGCTGAAAGCGGTGCTCAATCCGGCGGGTATCGCCGTGTTCGCGCTCATAGCGCTTCCATGGTATGCACTCGAATACATCGATCAGGGGCAGGCCTTCATCGACGGCTTTTTCTTCAAGCACAACATCGGACGATTCAGTACCGCGATGGAGCAGCACCGGGGGCCCCTGTGGTACTACATTCCGGTCCTGCTCGCAGGCCTTCTGCCCTCGACCGCCCTGCTCGTGCCGGTTTTCCGCAACATCAGGAAACTCACGACCGATCCGTTCAATGCCTATCTCCTGGTCTGGGCGGGATTCGTCTTTGTCTTTTTCTCTCTCTCGGGCACGAAACTGCCGCATTACATCGTCTACGGCTACACGCCGCTCTTCATTCTTGCCGCCCGGTCGTTCGACCGGCTCCGGCATCCGGTCCTGCTCATGCTTCCGCCGGCCCTTTTTCTGCTGCTGCTCGCGGCGGCCCCGCCGATCATTGCGCATATCGCAAAAGACGTCACGGACCCCTACCTTGCCGCCCTCTTCGGCGGTGCGATCCGGCTCATGCGGGAATCCGGCCACCCGTTCATCCTTGCCTCGGCGGCGGCGGCCATGCTACTGGCCGCCCTGTTGCCCGGAATGAGCGCTCTCAAGCGTTTCGTAGTCGCGGGAACCCTGTTTCTCGCGGCAATCAACTTCCACATGATGCCGCTCGCCGGAAGGCTGATGCAATCGCCCGTCAAGGAGGCGGGATTGCTCGCCAGGGAGAAGGGTTACGACGTTGTCATGTGGAAAATCGACAAACCCTCTTTTTTAGTATATTCCGAAGCTCTTTCTCCGAAACGCGATCCTCTGCCGGGAGAAATCGTGCTGACCAGCGTCAAGTATCTCGAACGGCTTGCGGAGCCGGTCGTCATCTACGAGAAGCTGGGCATCGTTCTGGTTAAAATCGGGCCACGAAACGCTGAATAAATGAAACTATCGGTTGTCATACCGGTCATGAACGAAGAGGAGAACATCGCCCCGCTCTTCGACGCTCTCGCCGGAGCCCTTTCCGGAATCGAACACGAAATCATCCTCGTCGACGACGGATCGACCGACGGCACCGTCGCGGCGGTCGGGAACCTGCTCCCTGCAAACGCGGAGCTTCTGGTTTTCAACAAGAATTACGGACAGACGACGGCGCTCGCCGCCGGCATCGACCACGCGCGGGGAGAGCTGATCGCGACGATGGACGGCGACCTGCAGAACGATCCAAGGGACATTCCCGTGATGATGGCTTACCTGGAGGAAACCGGCCTCGACGTCGTGGCCGGCCGGCGGGCAGGCAGAAAAGACGGCATGTTCCTGAGAAAAATCCCGAGCCGGATCGCCAACGCCCTCATCCGGACCCTCACCGACGTGCATATCCGCGATTACGGCTGCACCCTTAAGGTCTTCAGGAAAGACGTCGCCAAGAACCTCGGCCTGTACGGAGAACTGCACCGGTTCATTCCGGTGCTCGTCCAGCTCTACGGCGCCAGAATGGCCGAAATGGACGTCCGGCACCATGAACGGAAATACGGAACATCGAAGTACGGACTGGGCAGGACGTTCAAGGTGCTGAGCGACCTCCTGTTCATGGTTTTTTTCCAGAAATACGGCCAGAAACCGATGCACCTCTTCGGCTCGCTCGGTTTTATCGCGTTCTTTTCCGGAATGGCCGTCAACCTCTATCTCCTCATCCTGAAAATCCTCGGGCATGAAATCGGCGGCAGGCCGATCCTCATGCTCGGCGTCATACTCACCTTTACCGGCATACAGCTCATCACGACCGGATTCATCGCCGAGTTCATCATGAGGACCTACTACGAATCGCAGAACAAGAAACCCTATATCATCCGGGACATCGTTGGCAAAAAAGAGTATCAGTAAGAAAAAGCTCGCGAGAACCATCTTTCAGCTGGCGGTATCGGTCATCGCCCTCTACATCGTTCTGGCGAAAACCGACACCGAGAAACTTCTCGAGGTCATCCGCACGGCGAACCCGTGGTATCTCCTCGTCGCCTTCCTCTTCTTCAATATTTCGAAGGTGCTCAACGCCCTCAGACTCAACCGTTTTTTCAGGGTTATAGGGCTCAACCTGACGGAACGCTACAACCTGCTGCTCTACTACGTCGGCATGTTCTACAACATGTTCCTGCCCGGCGGCATCGGCGGCGACGGCTACAAGATCTATGTCCTGCAGAAGCAGCACGGCGTCAGGATGCTGAACGTTTTCAACGCCGTCTTCTGGGACCGGGTTGCCGGGATATTCGCCCTTGTGTTCCTCACGGCGGCTCTCCTGCCGCCGAGTACGTTCGCCGTGCTGCACGGCGAGTACCTTCCCGCCGTTTACGCCGTGCTGGCTCTCAGCTATCCGCTTTCCTGGCTGCTGACCCGGTTGCTCTACAAACAGTTCACACCGATATTCCTCGTCACGGCCCTCGAATCGCTGCTCATACAGGCGGCGCAGGTGGTTTCGGCATGGTTCATCCTGCTCGCCCTCTCCCTTCCGTCCAACCACATCGACTACCTGGCGATCTTTCTGGTCTCCACCGTCGCCACCGTCCTGCCGATAACCGTGGGGGGCGCGGGAGCGCGCGAAATAACCTTCTTCTACTCGCTCAACTACCTCGAACTCGAGCCGAACACCGGCGTGGCCCTCTCCCTGATCTTTTTCGCCATCTCGGCCGTCTCCGCCCTCATCGGCATGCTCTTCCAGGGAAGGGCGGGAGAACGCATGAGAAAAGTGAAAGCAGAAAACATCGGAGGAAAAAAAAATCAATCCCCCTGACCGCTCAGGGAACAGGATTGAGATAGACCCACCCTTCAATGCTACCGTCACTGGTGAAGGATTCCCCATCGCAGGTCAACGGATCCGCATCACGCTCGTCCTTGGAAATAATCAGATCGCTTCTCGCAGCAACACCGCGGTCCTGATATTGCTGAAAAAGACCATCGCTCATAACCTCGAAATAGGAGATTCGCTTCCGTCCATCGGGGGTATTGACAGCGACTGCTATATCGGACATGGTCTGTGAACCGATATGCGTACCCAGTTGCTGACCAGCGGCCACCTGATCGCCTTCTTCGAGAGAAGCACCGAGGTCGATATGGAAAATCACAAAACGAAATGCAGGATAGTCGTCGGAAGTAATCTGTACCTGAGTTCCCGCCCATTCCTCAAAAACCCTGACAACCCTGCCGCTCACAGGCGAATAGATGGGAATCTGCGCCCAGTCTGTACCTGTCTGCGGATTATAATAATGCTTCATGCTCCTGCAGGATTCAAATTCGTCCGAGTAATCGTGACCTTCCGCCGAACGGAACCGTGAAATCCGGTAAATACTGCCCAGATCGATGTAATCCGTTTCGACGAATCTCGGAATTCCGTTTGCGTCGACATCATAGGTAACATCATCTACCCCTCCCGGATTGACACCGGTATCCCCATTGCTGCCGTCGCAGGCGACGAGCAATAGAATGATTACTGACTGTAGCAGGAACAGAGGAACACCGTTCGGAAATGCAACTTTCTTCATGATGGTTCAAAGCTTTTTGGTGGATATTACTGATTACACAAAAAAAACGCCAACAACGTATATAGTACGAAAAATCAGCCTTACACAAAAAGCGCAGAAATGCATCCGGAGCATCACCTGAAGATCGTGATGCTCCCGGCAACGATTACCCTGAATACCGGCGGTAAGTTTTCTTCAGAAGACGACGGGAACGCTCGAAACTCACCCCTCCTCGAACGCCATGTCCTTCAGCTTGAGCTGGAGGCTCTTGCGGCCGTTCCACTCGTTTTCCTCCAGCGAGCAGACTACGGAGAACGTTTTCCTGCTTCCGCGTTCGAGCGCCCGGTAGATGTCCTCCCTGTTGAAGGCGATGACATCGTAGATTCCCCCCTGGGCGTCCCTGACCGCAAACTTCACGTGCTTGCCCTTGAGCAGCCGGGGCAGTCCCGAAAGACGGAGACCCGAACTGAGGAAGAGCGGCTCGCGGTTGCCGAGCCCGAAAGGGCCGAACTGGCCGAGAACGTTGAGAAAGTTGCCGGTCACCTCCCGGAGCGACAGCGGAGAATCGATCAGCAGCTCCTTCTGGCGCTGATCGACGCTGAGCCGCTCGGAGCAGATTCTGTCGAACTCCCTGCGGAAGCCCGCGATGTTTTCCGGCCTGAGCGTGATGCCCGCCGCCGCGTCGTGTCCGCCGAACTCATCGAGGAAACGCTCGCACTGCTGAAGCACCTCGAAAACATTCAGGCCGGCGACACTCCTGACGGAACCCTTGATCCGCCCGTCCCGGCTTCCCATGACCACCGTGGGCAGATAGTATTTTTCCTGGAGGCGGGATGCGACGATACCGAGAACCCCGAGATGCCATTCCTCGCTGAAGAGAACGAGAGAAGAGCAGTAGCTCGCGAAATACCCCTCGACCATGGTGTCGGCGCTTTTGAATATCCCGGCATCGATTTCACGCCTCTCGCTGTTGAGGCGGTCGAGTTCGGCAGCGTGGACCGCGGCCTCTTCCCCGGAATCGGCCACGAGCCACTCCACCGCCGTGCGGGCGGTATGCATGCGTCCGGCGGCGTTGATCCGGGGCGCGATGCCGAAAGCGATATGCGCGACGGAAAGAGATTCCGGCCTGATTCCCGCGATCGACAACATCTCCCGGATACCCGGACGGGGGCTGGTGCGCATGATCTCCAGCCCGGCGTGCGTGTACACCCTGTTTTCCTGTTCGAGGGGCACCATATCCGCGGCCGTCGCCAGGGCCACGAAATCGAGATAGCGGCTCCACGCCTGCCGGTCGAGCCCCGCCGATTCGGAAAACGCATGCACCAGCTTCAGGGCCACGGCGCAGCCGCACAACTCCCGGAACGGATAACCGCAACCGGACACTTTCGGATCGAGTATCGCAAGGGCCGGGGGGAGTTCGTCCGGTTCGTGATGGTCACAGACGATCACGTCTATTCCCCGCGACACCAGTTCGCCTATTTCGCTGTTGGCCCTGATACCGCAATCGACGGTAATGACAAGGCCCGCCTGCATCCCGACGGCGTTCGCGACGCCTTCGGCCGACAGGCCGTATCCTTCCGCGAACCGGTCGTTGATGTAGAAGGAAACCTCCGCTCCCCTTTCGCGCAGAAAAAGATACAGCAGCGCCGTCCCCGTCGTGCCGTCGACATCGTAATCGCCGTAGATCATGATCTTTTCCCCGCCCTCGACGGCGGCGCGAAGCCGCCGGACGGCCTTTTCCATATCTCCGAACAGAAACGGCGAAGGAAGAAGCGAAAGGTCCGGCCTGAAAAATTTCCGGGCTTCGTCAAAACCGGTCACGCCCCTGTTGCAGAGCGCCCTGGCTATAGGCGGGCTGACGTTTATATCCTCTGCAAGGGCTTCGACCAACTTCTCGTCGGGTTCCAGCCGGGTCCATCGATAACGTCTCATCACCGGGAAAGACTAAAAGCGTGAAAAGGTTTCAGGGACGGGTTCATGGGCCTCCCGGTCCCCGTTGAGCTGTCACTGGCCCGTTATATAACCATTTCCTTTCCGCGCCGCAAGCCGTATCGGACGGAAAAACCCGTCGGGACACCGGCCCCGATTTTCCACGAAGACCTTGAAGATGCCATAAAAAAAAGGTAGATTGGCGTCACGAAACGCTTTGCCTGCCGGGCTTCGGCCCTCCCCGCCGCAAAGCGGAGAAACCGGAGCCCCGACTTGCCGGGACCGGCGCCGCAATCGGATTGCGCAACAAGGAAACAGAGTCGCCCTAACCATCTGACAACCGGGAACATGAAAAAACTGATTACCATAGAACGTCACTTCGCAGAGGAACAGAAACTCCATCCCCAGGCGACCGGGGAACTCACCGACCTGCTCTACGATGTCGCCTTCGCCGCGAAACTGGTAAGAAGGGAAGTGGTCAGGGCGGGACTCGCCGATATTCTCGGCATGGCGGGAACGACGAACGTGCAGGGAGAAGAGGTCAAGAAACTCGATCTTTTCGCAAACGAAAAGATCATCAACGCCATAGGCCAGCACGGACGTTTCGCGCTCATGGGTTCCGAGGAAAACGAAGGCACGATCATTCCTCCGAAAAACGAGAAAGGCCGTTACGTGCTGCTCTTCGACCCGCTCGACGGATCGTCGAATATCGACGTCAATGTCAGTGTGGGCACCATTTTCTCGATTTACCGCCTGACCGGAGACGATCCCCGGAAAGCCGACATAAAGGATTGCCTGCAGAAAGGCTCGGAACAGGTCGCCGCCGGTTACGTGATTTACGGTTCGTCCGTCATGATGGTCTATACCACGGGTCAGGGGGTGCAAGGCTTCACCTACGATCCGACGATCGGGGAATTCCTGCTTTCCCATGAGAACATCACCATACCGGCCAGGGGAAAATACTACTCGATCAACGAAGGCTCGCGGGGGCAGCTGCACGATACGACCCTCAGGTTCATCGACTGGCTGAAGGAGGAAGACGAGGAGACCGGTCGCCCCTACAGCACCCGCTATATCGGCTCGCTGGTCGCCGACTTCCACAGAAACCTCCTGACCGGAGGGGTGTTCGTCTACCCGGCGACGAAAACGCACAGGAACGGCAAGCTCCGCCTTATGTACGAAGCCAATCCGCTCGCGTTCATCTGCGAACAGGCCGGCGGCCGGGCAACGGACGGAAAGCAGCGAATTCTCGACATCGACCCCTCGGAGCTGCACCAGAGAACGCCGCTCTACATCGGCAGCAGGGATGACGTCATGACAGCCGAAGCGTTTGAACAGGGCGAGCGATAGAAGAGAAGAAGGAAATCAAAAGGCAAAAGTTTCAGGAGTTTCTGACTTTTGCCTTTTCACTTTTGCCTTTTACTTCTGACCTGCAAGATCCTCCCCCCTGTCGAATTCCGGATAGAAGATTCTGCCGATACCGACGGTTTTTCCCGTTTCGGTATCGAGCCGCAGCAGCATCGCGGAAAAACGCACGTCGTTTTCCGCACACTCGTATTTGTGCGGAGTCTGGTACAGGAAGCGATCGGTGGCGGCTTTCACCTGCATGCCGATCACCGATTCATGGGGCCCCGTCATGCCTGCGTCCGAGCAATAGCCGGTTCCCTTCGGCATGATACGCTCGTCGGCGGTCTGCACATGGGTGTGCGTGCCGATGATCGCCGATACCCTTCCGTCGAGATACCATGCGAGCGCGATCTTCTCGGCGGTGGCTTCCGCATGCATGTCGATGACGATGCAGGAAACCTTCTCCCTGACCTGCTTGACAACCCAGTCGGCCGTGCGGAAGGGGCAGTCTATGGAAGACATGAAGGTGCGGCCCTGCAGATTGACCACCGCAATGCTTCCAAGCCCGTTTCCCATGTCGTAGATGCCGTAACCGTGGCCGTATGCCCCCCGGGGATAGTTCTGGGGCCTGAGCACAGCAGGATCGCTTTTCAGGGTCTCGAAAAAATTGAAATTGCTCCAGGTATGGTTGCCGCCGGTCACGACATCGACTCCGGCTTCCCGCAGCTGATGCAGGGCTTCCCGGCTCATCCCTTTGCCGTGATGGGCGTTTTCGCCGTTACAGATCACGAAATCGATCGAGTATTTCGAGATGTAGCCTTTCAGCAGGTGACTGACCATCTGTAATCCCGGTGTTCCCACAACATCGCCGATGAAAAGGATGTTGGCTGTTTTTTTCCCCATGAGGCTGATCCCTGGTTGATCGTTACGAATAGGTGCGAAACCGAAACAAGTACGGTAGACGCCGTTCTGCCCTGTGCATGTACATGTACACAATCGACTATGAATTAAAGCATTACGAACCGGTGAAACAAGCCCGCACCCGCCACGGCCGCAAAAACCGAACGAAAGCGCCCCCCTGGTTGTTTGATAATGGAAATGCGCATTCCTCAACCACGCCGGGACCGATCATGGAAAAACCCCGAAGCATTCGCAAGGTATTCGAGAGCAGGCCGGTGACGGAAGGCGCCGGAGTGCATCTCAGGCGGGCGTTCGGTTTCAGCCACCTGCCGATGTTCGATCCCTTCCTCCTGCTCGACGATTTCCGTTCCTCGAGCCCTGAGGACTACCGGAAAGGGTTCCCCTGGCACCCCCACCGGGGAATCGAAACCATCACCTACCTGCTGGAAGGCTCGGTCGAACATCGCGACAGCCTGGGCAACCGGGGCGTGATCCATCCCGGTGACGTTCAATGGATGACCGCCGGAAGCGGCATCATTCACGAGGAAATGCCGAAAGGGGATGCCGGGGGAAATGTCGCCGGGTTTCAGCTCTGGGCGAACCTGCCCGCTTCCCGAAAAATGACTCCCCCGCGATACCGCGACGTGCATTCCTCCTCGATCCCCGAACTTCACCGCGAGGACGGCGTGCTGGTCCGGATCGTATGCGGCGAGGTGGAGGGCGTCGAAGGAGCGGTCAGCGGCATCGACGTCGATCCGGAGTACCTCGACGTCACCATTCCGCCGGAAACCGTATGGCTCCACCCCGTCAGGGAGGGCTACACGGCCCTTGCCTATGTCATTGCCGGAGACGGCTGTTTCAGTCACGATACCGAATCGTTCCGCTATGACACCGAGGGGGTGAGCTATTTCGACATGGAATCCGGCCCGCGGCTCGGCAACGAAACCCTGGTTCTCTTCGAAAAGGACGGCGACCATCTGCACATCGCCACCGAGGAGAACGCACTGCGGTTCCTGTTTTTTTCCGGCAGGCCTCTCGATGAACCGGTCGCCTGGCACGGCCCGATAGTGATGAACACGAGAGCGGAGCTGCAGACCGCTTTCGAGGAATATGAAAACGGCTCCTTCCTGAAAAAGTCAGCCCCGCGATCGCCGTAATGAAAGGCAGAAAAACCCTCGCCGCCATCGCACTGGCCCTGCTCGTTGCGGCGTTCGCTCTCTCCCTGAGCCTGCTTTCAAGGCCGCAGATTTCCGACAGCGCGCTGCGTGAGGCCTTGGCGGCCTTCGAGACATACCGGCGGGATCATCCCGGCGAAACGCTGAGCACGCTCGCCGTCGTGGATTACTCCCGGCCCTCGTACGCGAAACGGATGGCGATCATCGACATCGAAACAGGCAAGAGAACCGCCTACAGGGTGGCACACGGAAAAAACAGCGGCGACCTCCATGCCGTAAGCTTCTCGAACGAACCGGGATCGAACATGAGCAGCCTCGGCCTGTTCAGAACCGGCAGGCAGTATGAAGGAGATCACGGACGGGCGGTACGCCTGCACGGACTGGATTCGCTGAAAAACGCCAACGCGTTCAGGAGGGATATCGTCCTGCACTCCGCCTGGTACGTTTCCTTCCCGGTCATCGTCGAGAACATCCTCACGCTGCACGGGCCGAGAATAGGCCGGAGCAACGGGTGCTTCGTGGTCTCCCCCGGGGCGATAGACGAGGTGATAGCGAAACTTGGAGAAGGGTCTCTGCTTTACGCGTACGGAAAGAACGGTCCCGCTCCCCGAACGAGCCGCGAGGGACCGCCCTGAAGAAACAAGGCGAAGGAAGCGGGAACAACGGGGCACGGAGGGCAGCACCGCCCGGGGCGGCCATCTGCTAACACAGCCGCTTCGTCGGGGCGAGTCAGGACATTTCGAGCATGCGCCGTATAGGCTTCAGCGCCCGCTCACGCAGCGCCTCGTCGACGACGATCCGCGGCTCGCGCCGCTCCATGCATTCGCAGAGCTTGTCGAGCGTATTCTGTTTCATCTGGGTACAGACGCTCGAAGGCGAGGAGGGATCCTTCGGAGCCGGAATAAACGTCTTTCCGGGGGAGCGCCGCTCCATCTCGAAGAGGATCCCCGGCTCGGTCGCCACGATCATCACCCGGGCGTCGGTTTTTTCGCTGTAGTCGAGCAGCGCCCCCGTCGAACCGACGAAATCCGCGTGGGAGAGCACTTCCTCGCGGCACTCCGGATGAGCGATGAATCGGGCCCCGGGATGCTCCTCGACAGTTTTCCGGATGGTCTCCCAGCGATAGGCGTCGTGAACGTAGCAGCAGCCCTGCCAGAGAATCATCTCCCGCCCGAGCTTCTTCATGACATGGGAACCGAGGTTTCTGTCGGGGCCGAAAATGATCGCCTGGTCTTCGGGGATCTGGCTCACGATCTTCTCCGCGTTGGAAGAGGTGCAGACGATGTCCGACTCCGCCTTGATCTCGGCGGAGGAGTTGATATAGGTGATCACGAGAGCGCCGGGATGCTCTGCCTTGAACTCCCTGAACGCCTCCGGAGGACAACTGTCGGCGAGCGGGCATCCGGCCCGGTTGTCCGGCATGAGCACGAGCTTGCCGGGATTGAGGATCGCCGCCGTTTCGGCCATGAAGTAGACCCCCGCGAAGACGATCACGTCCGCGTCGGTGCGTTCGGCCGCACGGGCGAGCGCAAGGCTGTCGCCGACCACGTCCGCCGCCTGCTGGATTTCGGGAAGCGTATAGTAATGCGCGAGGATGATCGCGTTCATCTCTTTCTTCAACTGTCGTACGCGCTCATGCAGCGCCTCGACGGGAGCACCTGACGATATCATGATAAACCGATGGAAAAAGTTGAGGCAAAAAAGGCCGGAACAGCCGCCCGTTCAGAGGGAACCGGCCGTCATTTCAGATAGTACTCAAGTTCGTCGTCCTCCCTGATGAGCAGGAGAATCGCCGCATTCGGAACGATGATGTATTTTTCACCTTCGTACTCGATCTCGTACGAGCTGTTCTGGATGAAAATGGCCAGATCGCCGACCTTCGCCTGCAATGGAATGTACTGCGGCGAGGAAGCCTCCTCCATCCAGGGCTCGCCGCTCTCCGGAGGCGGACCGACGGGATATCCGGGGCCTGTCTTCAGCACGTAGCCTGTCTGGATCTTTTCCTTTTCCTGAACGCCGGGCGGCAGGTAGATCCCCGATTTCGTGCGCTCGTCGCTCGATCTCGGCCTGATCAGCACCCGGTCGCCGACCACGACAAACTTGTCCGTAACGTTTTGATACATACAAATAAGGAAAATCGATAAAAGAACTTACATAAATTATCTGCATACGGGCGGCCTCTCTCCGGCGGCGGATGCAGCCATCCGGCACGCCTCACGACCGATACCGCAGAAAACAAAACACGAAATATACACAATAAAATTCAGTCGCCGGCAACCGCAATGCAGCGGTTGTGACGTGCCGTCGGCCGGGCCGCCTCGTTTTTCAGAAAAGAAAATTTGTCACTGTCCGACGATCTTGTAATTTTGATGAAACCGGAACCTGCTTATCATACCGGCATCGAAGCAATTGACAAACAAGCCGCGCACGCCGCAGGACATCGGCGGTGAATGGGTTGATGCAGCACCGAACCCTGTGAACGCTATTGCCGATGGAGCATAACGAAAGAATCCGTTCGGAACAGCGCTTCAAGGGAAGAAGAGCGAAAAAAGGGTTGCGGTTCGCCGTAACGGTCACGGGAGTCATCTTCCTTACCGAGATCGTCGGGGGCCTGATTTCAGGAAGTCTCGCGCTGCTCGCCGACGCGGGGCATATGGCGACGGACCTTTTCGCCCTGCTGATCAGCTACCTTGCAATCCGTTTCAGCTCGAAACCCTGCACGAAAAAACGCTCCTACGGCTACTTCCGGCTCGAGATCATCGCCGCGCTGGTCAATGGCGTCATCCTCTGCATCACGGCGCTCTTCGTCACCGTCGAGGCATGGAAACGGCTTTCCGTGCCCACGGAGATCGAAACGGTGCAGATGCTTTCCTTCGGGATGGTGGGCCTTGCCGCCAACATCGCCAGCGCGCTCTGGCTGAGAAAAGAAAAGGAATCGAGCGTCAATGTCCGGGCGGCGTATATTCATATATTGAGCGATCTGGCCGGTTCGGTCGGTGTCGTCGGGGGAGCCCTGCTGATAGGTCTCACGGGCTGGTCCTGGCTCGACAGCTTCATCAGCTTTTTCATTGCGATCCTCATCGTCCGGAGCGCCCTGAAAATCATACGTGAAGCCGTCGATGTCCTCATGGAATCCGTCCCCGAGGAACTCGACATTCAGGACATCGAACAGACGCTGCTCGGTTTCGACCACGTGAACGGACTGCACGATCTGCATGTCTGGGCGCTGACAAGCGGCGTCAACGCGCTGAGCTGCCATCTGCTTGTCGACGATCCCGAACGGGCTCCGGCGCTCCTCGACGCGATCCACAAGGAGCTGAAGGACAGATACAATATCGATCATGTGACCATTCAGCTCGAATTCGGGAAAAACGAGAGAAAAACATCAAAGCCATAACTCCGGAAGCAACCCGCTGCAATCGACGTGACGAAGTTCTTCAAATTCCTCACCAACAACAACTCGTATCTGCTGCTTGTCGTCTACTGCGGCATCGCGGGCCTGCTGATCAGGTTTCAGGACACCCTGTCGCTCAAGAGCCTGCAATCCCGGGGCACCGAGTTCAGGGCCTCCATCTCCGGCCTGGTGAGCGACATCGGCGAATATTTCAGCCTGAAAAGGGAGAACGAGAAACTCACGCTTCAGAACGCTTCGCTCCTGGCCGACGCCATCGCCGGAGCCAACGCCCTGCGTGACTCCGCGAAAGTGGCCGCCATAGCGGAACTGGCGGACCGGCATCCGGGAGAGTTCCTCACCGCCAGGGTCGTCGAACGCCGCTTCAACACGACGGAAAATTTCCTCCTCGTCAACGCGGGCTCGAAGCTGGGGGTGAGGCCCGACATGCCGGTACTCACGCCCGACGGCCTTGCAGGCCGGGTGGTCCAGGTATCGGAAAACTATGCGAAGGTGATGCCGGTCATCCACTCCGACTTCAGCGTCAGCGTGGTGTCCGACAGCAACATGACGCACGGGCTGCTCCGCTGGGACGGAAAAAGGGAACGTATCGCACGGATGGATTACGTGCCGCTGAGCAGTTCGATCGCCAAAGGCGAAAAACTCTACACGACCGATTTCAGCACCTTCGCCCTGCGGGGCATTCCCGTCGGGGAGATAATCGAGGTAACCCCCGGAAAACAGTTTTTCAACGTCGCCGTCAGGCTCGCTGTCGACTTTTCCTCCCTGACGCATGTGATGATCGCCGAAAGCAGCGCCGACCCGGAAAAGATAGAGCTGATGTACCGCCCGGTGACGGGCGAGGACGTGCCGCAAAACGAAACCCCTGAATAAAGGAACGGACCGTGGTAAAGGACACCATTGTAAGAATCGTGCTTCTGTGCATACTCAGCCTCCTGCAGCAGTACGCCGTATCCAGATTCGTGGTGTTCGGGGCGTTCCCCGATATCCTCACCGTGTTCGTCGTCTTCGTCGCGCTGAGAACGGGCCAGAAACAGGGCATGACCTACGGTTTCGCCGCCGGACTTGCCTCCGGCGTCCTCGGAGGAGACATCGGGATAACCACCCTTGCGAAAACCATCGAGGGTTTCGTCGCGGGCTACTTCCATATCCCCGAGGACAGCCACGCCTCCTCGCTTCAGAAAAGGCGGATGTTCTACAAGGGGGTGCTGCTCGCCTCTCTCTCGGGAAGGGCGATACAGGCCGCGGCCGCAAACGTCCTCGCGCTGCCCCTGGTCTGGCACGTCGTGTATTCCGTCGCGCTCGTGACGTTTTTCAACATGGTTATCGCCGTGCTGGCGTATCAGCTGTTCCTCAAGAAAATACTGGTGAACAACTGAGGGATGGACAAGATTCAGAAAAGGGCCTACAGCGTTTCGCTGATAGTCATAGCGGGATTCCTGGTTCTCTTCCTGCGGCTGATCTACCTGCAGGTTTTCGAATACAAGGAACTCGGCTCCATCTCCGACGCCAACAGCCTCAGGAGGACGTGGCTTCACCCTCCGAGAGGACGCCTGATAGACCGTAACGGCGTCACGGTCATCGACAACCAGCCGCTCTATACGGTCAAGGTCGTCCCTGCGGAATTCACAGACTCCCTGAAAAAAAGCACGCTCGCCTCCCTGCTGCACATCACGGACGAAGAGCTGGAAAAAAGGATCCGGAAAGGCTTCAGATACAACCGCTTCGCACCGGTCGCCGTCGGACGGGATATCGAACCGCAGGAAATGATGCGGCTCAACGAAAACCTCTGGAGACTGCCCGGAGTGATGCTCGAGGTGGAAAACAAAAGAAAGTATCCCGCGGGCATCAATGCCTCGCACATCTTCGGCTACCTGAACTTCATATCGAAGGAACAGCTCGAGAACATGGCCGACAAAGGCTACACCCCGGATGATAAAACCGGGAGCAAGGGACTTGAAAAACAGTACGAGGATCAGCTGCGCGGGGAAAAAGGTGTACGCTACGAGCTGGTGAACTCCATCGGAAAAACAGCCGGCACCTTCGAGGAAGGCAGAAAGGACAAGCCGTTCAAAAACGGAAACGACCTCCACCTGACGCTTGACGCCGGACTGCAGCGGCTCGCCGAACAGCTCCTGAAGGAAACGGAAAAATCCGGAGCGGTCGTGGCCATCGATCCCAACGACGGCGGCATTCTCGCCATGACGAGCCAGCCCGATTATGACCTGGAAATACTGAACGGGAAAACCGAAGCCGAAAAATGGCGGGAGCTCGTCACCAACCCGGAAAAACCCCTGTTCAACCGCGCGATACAGGCGGCCTATCCGCCCGGGTCGGTCTACAAGATCCTGCTCTCGATAGCGGCGCTCGAGGAAAAGGCGATCACTCCCGAAAAAACCATCTACTGCTCGGGCGTCTTCCGCCTCGGCAGGGGACGCTTTCTCTGCCATGGGGGAAAGGGGCACGGCCCGGTCAATCTCAGACGGGCGATCATCGAATCGTGCAACACCTATTACTACCAGCTTATTTTCGATCTCGGGTTCGAAAAATGGAGCGAATACGGCCGCATGTTCGGTTTCGGCGACAAAACGGGCGTGGATATTCCGGGTGAACGGTCGGGGATCCTTCCTTCCGTCGAATACTATGACAAGCGCTACGGGAAGGGGAAATGGACAAAAGGCTACCTGGTCAGCCTTGCCATAGGGCAGGGCGAGCTGAACACGACGCCGCTCCAGCTCGCGGTCTTCACGGCGACCGTGGCGAACAGGGGAACCTGGTACCAGCCGCATCTCGTGCGGGGCTACCGGCCGAACGACAGCGAGACCATCGTGCCGCTCTCCTTCGCGAAAAGAAAGCTGCCGATATCGGAAAAAACCTTCGAAACCGTCAGGACGGCGATGCAGGGGGTGGTCGACTCCGGTACGGGGCGGCTCGCCGCCGTCGACAGTGTCACGGTCGCGGGCAAGACCGGTACCGCGCAGAACCCCCACGGCAAGGATCACGCCTGGTTCGTGGCGTTCGCGCCTGTCGAGAAGCCGGTCATCGCCCTTGCCGTGCTGGTTGAAAATGCCGGATACGGCGGGAGCATCTCGGCCCCTATAGCCGGAAAGCTGATTAATTATTATGTTAACGGTCCGGACACGACGGATACGGATTCCTCCTCGGCCGTCGTAACGGAAAAAGACAGCAGCGGGGCGGCAGCCGCCCCGGCATTCAGTATTATCCGAACCGACAGCACTGCGGCCGCACCGGCGGACAGCGGCACCGGTAACACGCCGGAACATGATTTACAAAGATGATCCCGCTCTTGTCAGGAGCTTCCTGGAAGACACGAGCAACATAAGAACAGGCCATACTCCGGGAGTATATTTCCCCGAAACCGCCGACGACGTCGCCCGGCTTTTCACCGGGCGCCCCGCGGAGGTACGGCGTTTCGTCATTGCGGGCAACGGCACGGGCACGACCGGCGGCCGGATCCCTTTCGGGGATCATGTCATCGCCATGCAGAAACTCGACGCCATCGGCGAAGCGCGGCCCTGCGGTGACGGTACGGCAATCATGACCGTCGGGCCCGGCGCCCTGCTGGAAAACATCCAGAAAAAAGCCGAACAGGGCGGCTGGATCTATCCTCCCGACCCTACGGAAAAGCTCTGTTTCATCGGCAGCACGATAGCCAACAATTCGTCGGGGGCGAGAACCTACAAATACGGCCCGACCCGGCGGCACATCCGCCGCATCAGGGTGGTGCTCCCTTCCGGAGACGTGCTCGATCTTCCGAGAGGAGCCTGCATGGCCGGAGAAGACGACCGTTTCCGGCTGGAACTCCCTCTGGCGGGCGCACTGGAATTCGAGCGGCCCCGCTACGCCATGCCCCGGACATCGAAACACAATGCCGGGTACTACTCCGCCCCGGGGATGGACCTCGTGGACCTGTTCATAGGCTCGGAAGGCACGCTCGGAGTAATCGTCGAAGCCGATCTCGGCCTGCTTCCCGCGCCCGAAAAGATCATATCGTGCATCGTGCATTTCCGCAATATCGACGACCTGTTTCTTTTCGTCGACAAAGCCCGGAAAAAGGAAAACGGCGTCGCGCCGCGGGCCCTGGAGCTCTTCGACGCCAACGCACTGGACTTCCTGCGTACGGTCTATCCCGATACGCCGGAAGGTTCCGCGGGAGCGATCTTTTTCGAACAGGAGGTCACCGTCGCCGACGAAGACGGCATGCTCGATGCCTGGCTGGAGCTCATGGAGTCCTGCGACGCGATGACCGAAGAATCATGGGTGGCGCTCGACCCGAAGGAACAGCGCGCCATGACGGCGTTCCGGCATGAACTGCCGGTCCAGGTGAACGAATGGCTCGCCCGCCAGTCAGAAACCAAGATCAGCACCGACATGGCCGTGCCGCACGACGCATTTCCGGAACTCTTCCGCTTCTATCGCGACATCTGTGAAGGGCACGGATTCCGCTACATCGTCTTCGGCCACATCGGTGACGGCCACGTCCACCTGAACATTCTGCCGTCCAGCCATGAAGAATTCGTCACCGCCAAGGCCCTTTACGAAGGGCTCGTCGACAGGGCCCTCGCGCTCGGCGGCACGCTTTCCGCGGAACACGGCATCGGAAAACTCAAATCCCGCTACCTCGTCAGGATGTTCGGCGAGGAAGGCATCGCCGAAATGCTGCGCATCAAGAACACGTTCGATCCCCAACACTTGCTCAACATCGGCAACCTGATCCCCGAAAAGTACTTCCGGAAAGAACCATGACACCACCAGAGTGACAAACCAGCAGAAAAACAGGCAATACGTCACGACGATCCTGAACCGCAAGGCCCGTCACGAGTATACGATCCTCGACACCATGGTCGCGGGGATCGAGCTCCGGGGCAGCGAAGTGAAGTCCGTCAGGCTCGGCAAAGCCAGCCTGAACGAAAGCCATGCGATCATTCACCGGGGAGAGGTCTGGCTTGAAAACATGCAGATATCCGACTACGAGCACAACAGCCTCGAACGGCTCGATCCGAAAAGAAGCCGCAAACTGCTGCTCAAACGCGACGAGATACAGAAACTCCAGCTGAAACTTCATCAGAAGGGCTTGACTCTCATACCCTTAAAAGCTTTTTTTAACAGTCGCGGCGTACTGAAAATCGAACTCGCCCTCGCAAAGGGCAAAAAACTCCACGACAAGCGCGAAAGCATCAGGGCCCGCGACGATGAGCGGCAGATGCAGCGGGCGAAACACCAATACTAACGACCGAAGGATTCCCGAATGATTTTTCCATCCGTACAAGAACAGCTCGATATCATCTCCCGAAACACCGTCGAGGTCATCAGCGAGGAGGAGCTTGCAAAAAAACTTGAAAACAGCCGCCGGACGGGCAAACCCCTGAAAGTCAAGCTCGGCGCCGACCCGTCGAGGCCCGACCTGCACCTCGGCCATTCCGTCGTGCTGAGAAAGCTCAGGGAGTTCCAGGACCTCGGCCACGAGGCGGTGCTCATCATCGGGGATTTCACGGCCATGATCGGCGATCCCTCGGGAAAAAGCAAGACCCGCCCGCAGCTTTCCGCCGAAGAGGCCCGAAAAAACGGCGAAACCTATTTCGAACAGGCTTCGCGAATCCTCGACCAGGAAAAAACAACCATATGCTACAACTCCGACTGGCTCGGACGGATGACCTTCGATGACGTCATTCGCCTCTCGAGCCATTACACGGTCGCCAGGATGCTCGAACGGGACGATTTCGAAAAGCGCTACAAATCCTGCGAGCCGATCTCGATCCACGAATTCCTCTACCCGCTGGCGCAGGGAATGGATTCGGTCCATCTGCGCAACGACATCGAGCTCGGCGGCACCGACCAGAAATTCAACCTGCTCGTCGGCCGCGACCTGCAGCGGGAGTACGGCATCGACCCGCAGGTCTGCATCACGATGGAATTGCTTGTGGGCACGGACGGCAGGGAAAAAATGTCGAAATCCCTGGGCAACGCCATCTGTTTCAACGACTCGCCCGAGGACATCTACGGCAAGGTGCTCTCCATACCGGACGAGCTGATCGAAACCTATTTCAGTCTGCTGCTTCCCGCTCCCTCGCAGCCCCTGGAACTGTTCCGGAAAATCATCCGCCAGAACCCGCGCGAGGCGAAACGAACACTGGCCAGGGAGATCGTTGCGCTCTATCACACCGACGGCCACGCCCTTGCCGCCGAAGCACATTTCGACCGGGTCTTCGTACACAAGCAGGCGCCCGAGGAAATCGAGGAGTTCGCTTTCCCCGCGGCTTCGATGCCGCTGATCGACCTGCTCGTCGAACTGGGAGCGGTAGCATCGAAGAGCGAGGCCAGAAGGCTGATCAAACAGAACGCCGTACAGATAGACGACCGCAAGGTCACCGACGCGAACCTCGACGTGCCCCTCGACGAAAAACCCAAAATCGTCAAGGCCGGCAAAAGAAAATTTTTCAAGGTGGTCGTAAAAAAAGATTTCCAATAACGCGTCTTTTTTCTATAATTGCTCAGTTTCGGGGTTTTATCCACCACCCGGACCGAACGGCTCGCCGGCTTTCAGCACGGATCGAAGCGGCCGGTTCCGGCATAACTCTATCCGGAGAAAAAGGCGTTGTCATTTGTCCCTAAAAAGGTGTTTTTCACCAAAGGAGTCGGAAGACACAAGGAGTATCTGTCTTCTTTCGAGCTTGCGCTGAGAGATGCGAAGATCGAAAAATGCAATCTGGTAACGGTATCCAGCATTTTCCCCCCCAAGTGCGAACGGTTGAGCGTCGAGGAAGGGCTCAAGCATCTCTCGCCGGGAGAAATCACGTTCGCCGTCATGGCGAGGAATTCGACCAACGAACACAGCCGCCTGATCGCTTCGTCGATCGGCGTGGCGCTGCCGGCCGACGAGTCGCTCTACGGTTACCTTTCCGAGCATCATCCCTACGGCCAGACGTCGGAACAGTCCGGGGAATACGCCGAGGACCTGGCCGCGACGATGCTGGCGACGACCCTCGGCATCGAGTTCGACCCGAACAAGGACTGGGACGAGCGCGAGGGCATCTACAAGATGAGCGGCAAAATCATCAACTCGTTCAACATCACGCAATCGGCCGAAGGCGAGAACGGGCTCTGGACAACGGTCATCGCCTGCGCCGTACTGCTGCCCTGACACCACGGTTCCGGCCGGGTCGGCATGCCGACCCGGCGCATAAATTCCGCGGGGAACGGCTCACAGCCGTTCCCCGTCATTCTTTTCCCCCTCAAGCATTCAGCCACGACGCATGAACATGTTCGACTCCCTACAGCAGATACGGACACTCGAAGAGCTGATCATATGGGGAGGCTACGCCCTGCTCTTCGCGATCGTGTTCTCGGAAACGGGTCTTTTCGCGGGCTTTTTCCTTCCGGGAGATTCGCTGCTCATCACCGCCGGCCTGATAGCGGCGTCCGGGGAACTCGACATCGTGCCGGTGATAGCCACGCTCTCCTTCGGCGCGGCGATGGGGGACTCGACGGGCTACTTCATAGGAAACCAGCTCCAGCGCAACTTCCTGAGCAAGAAGGAAACCTTTTTCTTCCGCAGGGAGCACCTTGAAAAAACCGAACGATTTTACGAGAAACACGGCTCGAAAGCCGTGTTTCTCGCACGTTTCGTACCGGTGGTGAGGAGTTTCACGGCAACGCTCGCCGGCGTCGTCAACATGCCCTACCAGGTTTTCCTGTTCTACAGCGTCTCGGGATCGGTGGTCTGGGTGGTCACGTTCACCTCGATCGGCTATTTTCTGGCCGCTCTCTTCCCGGAGGTGGTCGATTTCGTACATTACATTATCCTCGCGGGAATCGTCCTCATCCTGCTCAACACGCTGAAACAGATCAGGAAACACACGTCACGAAACGGCCGGAAGCCATAAACTCATCACGATGCCCGGAAGAATCGGCAGATATATACCCGTAACGCTCAAGGGCGCCCTCATGGGAGCCGCGGATATCGTGCCGGGCGTTTCCGGAGGCACGATCGCGCTCATCACCGGCATCTATGAAACGCTTGTCGACGCCATCCGCTCGATCGACACGGCGGCCCTGCAAAAACTGCTGCGCCTCGAGCTGCGTTCGTTCTGGAGGACGATAAACGGAAACTTTCTCTTGAGCCTGGTGCTGGGAATCCTTTTCAGCGTCGTCACGCTTTCGAACACGATCGTCTACCTGCTGGAAGAGCAGACGCTCCTGCTGCTATCGTTCTTCTTCGGACTGATCGTCGCTTCCGCCGTCGTGGTCGCCGGAAGGGTCAGGGCACACAGCGTCTCCGCCTGGGCCGCCGGAGCCGCCGGAGCGGCTGCGGCGCTGGTGGTCACGAACCTCTCGCCGGTCGCCACGCCCGAGAGCTGGTGGTTCATTTTACTTTCCGGAGCGATCGCGATCTGCGCCATGATACTGCCGGGAATATCCGGCAGCTTCATCCTTCTCCTGCTGGGAAAATACACGTTCATCCTGCATGCCGTCAAGGCGTTGGACATGGGGGTGATCCTGCTGTTCGGCGCGGGATGCGCTCTGGGCCTGATGAGTTTTTCCCGCCTGCTCTCGACGCTCCTGCACCGGTTCCACGACACGACGATGATGCTGCTCTCGGGCATCATGCTCGGTTCCCTGACAAAGGTCTGGCCCTGGAAAGCGCCCGGCGGAACCCCGGTCGCGAACGGCGACAAAGCCATGCTGTTTTCCGTCAATGTCCTGCCGGGCGGCTATCTCGAAACAACCGGCGCGGACCCGCAGACAGCCTCGGTCCTCATGCTGATGGCCGCCGGACTGGCGCTGGTGTTCGCGCTGGAATACCTTTCGTCGCGCAACCGCGACAGCCTGAAAAAGCACTTCTGAAAACGCGCCTCGAAAAGCGATCATGACTGAAGAAATCAAGACCGACGTACTGGTCATCGGCAGCGGAATAGGCGGCCTGTACTTTGCACTGCACATGGCCGATCATGCACAGGTGACCATCATAACCAAAAAGGAAAGCTGCGAATCGAACACCAACTGGGCGCAGGGGGGCATAGCCGCGACCATCGACGAGAACGACAGCGCGGAACTCCATATCCGCGACACGCTCGATGCCGGGGCCGGCCTGTGCAACCGGGAAATGGTCTCGCTCATGGTGACCGAGGGTCCCGAACACATCCGGAGGCTGATCGAACTCGGCGTCGAGTTCACCAGGAGCGACAGCGACCACCTCGATCTCGGCCGCGAGGGCGGACATTCGAGGAAACGCATCGTCCACGCCCGTGACCTCACCGGGCAGGAAGTGGAGCACGTGCTGCTCGAAAGGGCCAACAGCCACCCCAACATCACCGTCCTGGAGCATCATTTCGCGATCGAACTCCTGACCGAGCACCACCTGCACATCAAGACAAACGACATCACCTGCTACGGCGCTTACGCATTGGATTCGCGCAACAGGAAACTCAAGAAAATTCTCTCCAGGGCCACCCTCCTGGCGGCCGGCGGGCTCGGCAGGGTCTATCTGCACACCACCAATCCCTCCATCGCCACCGGCGACGGCGTCGCCATGGCCTACCGGGCGGGAGCGGTCATCGCCAACATGGAATTCATCCAGTTCCATCCCACGGCCCTCTTTCATCCCAGGGCGAACTCCTTTCTCATATCCGAAGCGGTGCGGGGTTTCGGAGGAATTCTGAAGCTGAAAAACGGCCAGGAGTTCATGCACAAGTACGACAAGCGGGAAAATCTCGCACCGAGAGACATCGTCGCAAGGGCCATAGACTCGGAAATGAAGAAAACCGGCGACGAATGCGTCTTTCTCGACGTCACCCACCTCGACCCGCAGAAAACCATCGAGCATTTTCCGAATATTTACGAGACCTGTCTCGGCCTGGGCATCGACATGACGAAGGAAATGATTCCCGTGGTGCCGGCGGCGCATTATTCATGCGGAGGGATAAAGACGGACGAATTCGGCCAGACGAGCATCAACAGGCTCTACGCGTGCGGGGAAACGAGCTGCACCGGCGTGCACGGCGCCAACAGGCTGGCGAGCAACTCCCTGCTCGAAGCCCTTGTCTTCGCCCACCGCTCCTACACCCGGATAAGGGAATCCATCGCCTCCGTGCAGAACGACACCGCGTTTCCCGACTGGGACGATACCGGAACCGTCAACCCCGAGGAGTGGATCCTGGTCTCGCACAACAAGAAGGAAGCGCAGCAGGTCATGAGCGATTACGTCGGCATCGTGCGCAGCGATCTCAGGCTCCAGAGGGCTAAACGGCGGATCGAGTTCCTCAAGGAGGAGACGGAAGCGTACTACAAGAAAACGAAGATAACGACGCAGATCCTCGAGCTGCGCAATATCATCAAGGTGGCCAGCCTCGTTATCGACGGAGCGATCATGCGCCGCGAGTCACGCGGGCTGCACTACACGACCGATTACCCGCAGAAGGACGACAAGCACTTCCTGATCGACACCGAACAGCGCTCGTTCTGACCGGGCGTCGGCGGACCGGCGGCTCACATTTCCTGCCAGTCGCGCGCGTAACGGAAATCTATGCCCGGCGTGCGCGACGATATCTTGGCTATCAACGGCATCATCCGCTTGTACTGGTTTCTGACGACCATCTTCCTCACTCGGTCGTAAAACGCGCCGTCGATGCCTTCCCGCAGCACGGCGTCGCGTCCCATGCGCTCCTCAAGCATCATGTAGAGCAGCTTGTCCACCTCCCCGTAGCTGAAGCCGAGATCCGCCTCGTCGCTCTGGCCTTCCCAGAGATCCGCCGAGGGCACCTTTTCGACCAGCGCATCGGGAACCCCGAGGTGACGGGCGAGCCCCCAGAGCTGCGTCTTGTAGAGATCGCCTATGGGATTGACGGCCGAGGCCATGTCGCCGAACAGCGTGCCGTAGCCGAGCAGCAGCTCGGTCTTGTTGCTCGTCCCGACGACGAGGCGCGAATCGCGGGCGGAAATATCGTAGAGATAGAGCATTCTGGTGCGGGCCATGACGTTTCCCTTCCGAAGCCGGGAAGCCTCGCCGACCGGGGCGAAAAAGGCGTCGACCACCGCGGAGATATCGACCGTTTCCGAACGTACGCCGGTTTTTTCCACCATGATCGCCGCATGATCGAGGCTCTCGGCGCTGCTTGTCCTGTAAGGCATGAGCACGGCCAGCACGTTTTCCGGACCGAGCGCCCTCGCCGCGAGTTCGCAGACGACCGCCGAATCGATCCCCCCCGAAAGTCCCAGCACGGCGGACTGAAACCCGAACTTGCGGATCTCGTTGCGGATGAAGGCGATCAGCATGTTTTCCACGAAGGAATAATTGAGATGCAGTTCCTCGATATTCATGGTTCGAAACTAAACATTCAGGATTCTCATGACGCCGCTCATGAGGATGAAGCCAAGCAGCAGGCTCAACGCGGTCACGGCCTGCAGCGGGTAGTAACGCTTCGCCGCGAGAGGTTCCCGCCCGGAGCGCAGCACGCCGATGCCCGCGTTGACGACAACAAGCACGTGAAGCAGTGCGCCGCACGCGATGAACGCGCCCCAGCGGTCGATAAAAAACAGCGGCTCGGCCAGCCAGAAAGGGGTAAGGGCGAAACAGGGGAGCACGGATGCCCGCAGGGGGGAGGCGCCGTCGGGCTCGTCTCCCGCCAGAGCGCCGAATACGCCGACGAGCAGATAGAGCACGGCGACATCGAGCACGAAATTGACCACCCCGTATATCATCGCCGGCCGCGGAACGCCGATCAGCGGAAACTTGACGATCTGGACGACGCCGACGAGCGGAGCCGCGTAATCCCTCAGGACATCGTCGTTTCCGTACAGTCCGCCCGAGGAAAACTCCTTCCAGAACGAAACCGGTTTCACCAGGACGCTCCACACTGCGGACAAAAACTTCTGCATGATACGCCGTTCCTATTTTTTAAGCCACTTCCGGGGATCCTGCTTGACCTTGCCCTTCCATATCTCGAAGTGCACAAGGGAACCTCCTTCCGGCATCGGACCCGATGAACCGATGACCTCCCTGCCGGTCACCTCGTCCCCCTTGGCGACACTGATTTTCGCAAGATTGGCGTAGACGGTCAGGTACGACTTCGCGTGACGGACGATAACGATGTTGCCGTAGGTGGGAAGATAGGCTATCTGCGCGATTTTTCCGCCCGAGACCGTGCGAACCGGCGAACCCGAAGGCACGGAGATGTCGATGCCGTTGTTGGTCGTGACGATGTTCAGGTCGGGGTCGCGGTTGGTGCCGAAATTCCTCACGACGACGCCGTTGTCCACCGGCCAGGGCAGAATCCCCAGCGCCTTGTCGAAATCGGCGGAGATTCTGGCCAGGTCGGCTTCCGAGGTATCGGGAAGCGGCGCCTCGCCCGCAAGACGGCGTTTCTCGGCCTCCAGGCGCTGGCGCTCCCGCTCCTTCTCGATGGCGATCTGTTCGGCGCGGATCAGTTCCTCGATCTTGGCCTGCAGGTTGCGGAGCTTCTTCCGGTTCGCCTGGATCTGTCCCGTGAATTCCTTCTTGTTTTTCTTCAGCTCGGTAAGCACGCTTTCCTTTTCCTTCTTCTTTTTCGAGAAATCCTGCACCTGGCTGCGCTGCTCCTTTACCGCTCCGGCCCTTTTCCGGTAGCTTTCCTCGAGAGCCATCCTGTCTTCCTGCAGACGCCGGGCCGCGTCCTTGAGATCGTCCACCGTTTTCACGACGGCCTCGCTGAAAAACCCGATATACTGCGAGCGGACGATGGCCTGGTTGAGCGACGTGGCGGCGAAGAGGAGCTCCATATCCTTCTTCGATCCGTTCTTGTACACCGCCACGGCGATCTTGCGGAAATCCTCCGCGATGCGGTCATAGCGGCTCCGGTTGTCGTCGAGTTGCCCCTTGAGCAGCCGTATCTCCTCGTCCTGGCTTTTGAGCCGGGCGTTGTTTCTGGCGATCATTTCCTCCAGCAGTTTCAGCTGCCGGTTGTAGTTCTTGAGTGCCTCGAGGGATTGCGACTCTTCCTTCTTCGTCTTTTTCAGCTTGCTCTGGTATTCCCTGAGCTGCTTTTTCAGGCTGCCGAGGTCCTGTTCGAGCTTCTTGCGTTCCTTGAGAATCCGGTCTATTTCCTCGCTGCCGAACGCACCGGAGCGGGGAACCATAACCAGCGCGAAAAGCAGAAGAAAAAACAACCACGTTTTTTTCATGGGAAGAAACATCGAAAATGTCAACGGTTTACCTTGTTGCACGGGGCCGGATTTCCGGATAACGGTTCAGGAAAATATGACGAAAAAAAGTCAAACAAAAGACTCCGCCGGCGCTTCCGCGCGACTCTTCCGACCGGATGGATTCCGCCCGGAGGGGAAAATTTTTTTTCTCTCCCCGAAATGATTAAATAGGCTTTTTCGAATACGAAGTCAATCAAGGACCAGATGGACAAACTTGTCAT
>Ga0272443_10000334_pt1:67500-90253 | contig 90253 bp, 82 predicted proteins | sample SSMAcet12_FD_193581 | JGI IMG/M metagenome (GOLD analysis project Ga0272443, IMG submission 193581) | Marine sediment archaeal communities from Little Sippewissett salt marsh, Falmouth, MA, United States - SSM-Acet-12 | ecosystem: Environmental > Aquatic > Marine > Wetlands >...
TCTCGCCGATATGCCACTGCACCGAGTTGATGCCGGATTTGCGGCTGGAGCCGGTACCCACGACATCGCCGACGAACGCCAGCGGATTGCCTTTTTTCTTCAGTTCGGCTATGGTGCCGATCGGATCGTCCATCTTGGAGCCGAGCATGCTGAGCGCGTGCAGGGGAATATCGCTTCTGGTGAACGCCTCGCTGGCGGGCGAAAGGTCGTCCGTGTTGGTCTCGCCGGGCACCTTGAAGACCGTCAGGGTCATCTTCGCCGGGATTTCAGGCCTGGACGTGAACCATTCCGCCTCCGCCCAGGATTCCACAACCGCTCTGGCGTGGCTGTTCGACTCCGAAAGCTCCACGATGCTGTCGAACGCATCGTAGACAAGCAGGGTTTTCTTGAGCATTTCGGCGGCGGCCGATGCGACCTCGTCGTCGTTGTGCGTGAGGGCGTCGACCAGCGGCTTGACGTTGTAGCCGCCCAGCATGGTGCCGAGAATCTCCACGGCGGACACGGGGGAAATAACGCTGCAGGATGCCTCGCCCTTCAGGATGCCGTCGAGAAAGGCGGCTTTTTCGAAAGCCGCGTCGTCGACGCCGGGGCTGATATGCTCCCGGAACAGTTCGAGAAGGTATTCTTTCTCCGCAACCGGCTCCTCTTGCAGAAGCTCGATCAGCTGACGAGCCTGTTCGGCGGTCAGCGGAAGCGGAGGGATGCCGTTCTTGGCCCGCTCTTCGGTATGCGCGCGATATTCACTGATAAGACCCATTACGTCTATCTCCTTGAGATTGTTTGATTGCTTTATGCGTACAGCTCATGTAAAAGGCAGGAATGCTGTTTTACCCGCAAAGGGCAAAGCTGTAAAGTTAGCACACTTCTCGAAAAAAAGCAACGAGACGGTAGCCGAAGATTCCGGAATGTGGGAGCGGCCGGTTCGGGCCTAAAGAATGAGCATGCTGTCGCCGTAACTGAGAAAACGGCAGCCTTTTTCCAGGGCTTCCCCGTAGGCCTTTTTCAGGTTCGCCCAGCCCGCGAACGCGGCTGTGAGCATCAGGACGGTCGAGCGGGGTGCGTGATAGTTGGTCACGAGGCCGTCGATGACCCGGAACCGGTATCCCGGATAGATGAAAATATCGGCCTCTCCCTCGACGTCCTCCCCCGGAGGAGCGTTTTCCAGCATCGCCGATGCATGTTCGAGCGCGCGGGTAACGGTCGTGCCGACGGCGACGACCCTGCCGCGCGACTCCCGGCCCCTGCGGATCTTTTCGACGGTTTCGGCTGGTATGCGGTAATACTCGCGGTGCATGACGTGGTCGTCGAGATCCTCTCCCCTGACGGGCATGAAGGTGCCGAGGCCGACATGGAGAGTGAGAAATCCGACCTCCACCCCCCGGGCCCGAAGGGTGCCGATCAGTTCGTCGGTCATGTTGAGCGACGCGGTCGGCGCGGCGACCGATCCGGGAGTTTCGGCGAACACCGTCTGGTAGCGCTCACGGTCCACTTCCTCGGCGTCCCTGCGGAGATAGGGAGGGATCGGCACGTGGCCGTGCTCCGAGAAAACATCCACGAGCTCGCCCCCGTCCCCGCAGGCGATTCTCGCAATGCCGTCGCCCTCGACGACCTCGACGACCAGTTCCCTGCCGTGAACCACAAGCACGTCGCCCTCTTTCAGCCGGCCCCTGTACATCACGCGGTCCTGGGACTCTCCCCGGTGCTTTTCCAGCAGCACGAGCTCTATGTTCGCGCCGGTGGTTTTTCGGGCGAAAAGCCTTGCCTGGAGGACCCGGCTGTTGTTGAGCAGCAGGAGATCCCCCGGTTCGAGGAACGTCGCGAGGTCGGCGTAGCGCGAATGCCGTATCGCTCCCGTCGCGCGATAGAGCACCTCGAGCCTCGTCGTTCCCCGCGTCCGCGGGGGATACAGGGCGATGGCGGTTTCCGGAAGAACGTAATCGAACTCGCTCGCTTTCATCGGACAGCGGACCTCGCGCCTCTTCAGGAAAGTTTCCTCAGCCGCGCCCGGACCGCTTCAGCGTGCGCCTGCAGTCCCTCCTGGTCGGCGAAACGGGCGATTTTTTCCCCCGTCACGGCGAGCTGGGCCCTGGAATAGGAAATGATGGAGGTATGCTTGATGAAATCCCTGACCGACAGGGGCGAAAAGAAACGCGCCGTGCCGTTCGTGGGAAGGGTATGGTTCGGTCCCGCGAAGTAATCGCCCACGGACTCGCAGGAATAGCTTCCCATGAAGATCGCTCCCGCGTGGTTAAGGAGAGAAACGATATCCCACGGGCTCCTCACATGCAGTTCGAGATGTTCGGGAGCGATCATGTCCGACACTTCGCAGGCCTCGCAGAGGTCACCGACGACAATGACCGCGCCGTTGGCTCTCAAGGCCTGCTCTATCACCTCCCGGCGCTCCATGGTCCCGATCATGTCGACCGCCAGCCTCCGCACCGATTCGGCGAGATCGGGGGAATCGGTGATCAGTATGGACGCGGCGTCGGGATCGTGCTCCGCCTGCGCGAACAGATCGAGCACGATGAACTCGGGATCGGCTGTCTCGTCCGCAATGACCGCCACCTCGGAAGGTCCGGCGATGCTGTCGATGGAAACATGGCCGAAGACCTCTTTCTTGGCGAGGGCGACATACTTGTTGCCCGGCCCGGTGATCTTGTCGACCTTCGGCACGCTTTCGGTTCCGAAAGCGAATGCCGCGATCGCTTGAGCGCCGCCGAACTTGTAGATGGCCTTCACCCCGGCGACGTGGGCCGCCGCGAGAATCCGCGGGCTCACCTTTCCGTCGGGACCGCAGGGAGTGGTGAGGTAAATGTCCCTGACGCCGGCGACCTGGGCTGGAGCGACGTTCATGAGCAGCGAAGAAGGATAGGCGGCCTTTCCTCCCGGAACGTAGAGCATCGCGCTGTCGAGGGGCGTGACCCGCTGACCGAGCAGCACGCCGTTGCCGGGCTCGTAAAAGAAGCTCTTCTCGGCCTCGTGCTCGTGAAACGCGGTGATGTTGCGGAAGGACTCCTCGAGAATCCCGACGAACCCCGGATCCTCGCTTTCGAAAGCTTCCCGTATCTCCTCCCCGGATACGGTAACGGCCCCCGGACGGAACCCCTGGAAACGTTCGGTGTAGTCGAAAAGCGCTTCGTCTCCCCTGGCCTGCACGGTCTCGAGAATTTCGAGCACGACCCTGCGGACTTCGGGCTCGAAGGTCACGCTGCGGGCAAGGTGACGGCGCAGCGCCGACTTTTCTTCGGCATAGGCAAACAACCTCAACACGGCGATATCACTGGTTTGATTTGATGATTGCGTTCGTTTCAGCTAATGTACGGAAAGCACGCCCTTAAATCCTAAGTCGATCGCAACAAACCGGCCGCGGAGCCGGGGCCGGAAACTCTTTTTTCACGCACGATTTTCGTTTGAAATAACCGTTCCATTACCTACCTTACTTTTCCAGTGAAGCTCCGGTCACAGAGGCTTTCCGGCGCATTCTCTTCCTCGGCCCATTACTACCATTCACATTATTCACAAGCAGGACGGACATGAGCTTTTTAGGTTATTTATTCAGGGATGTAGCTGTAGACCTCGGAACCGCGAACACACTTGTATTCATTCGCGACAAAGGCGTGGTGCTCAACGAACCATCGATCGTCGCAAGGGAAAGAAGCTCGGGAAAAGTCGTGGCGATCGGGCAGGACGCCCTGCTCATGCATGAAAAGACCCATCCGGGCATCGTCACCATCAAACCGCTGGCAAACGGCGTCATAGCGGACTACGAAGCGACGGAAGAACTCATCAAGGGTCTCATAAAGAAAACGAAAAGCCAGTTCTCCTTCGGCATCCGCAGAATGGTCATCGGCATTCCCTCTGGCATCACCGAAGTCGAGAAGCGCGCCGTTCGGGACTCGGCTGAACATATCGGAGCCAAAGAGGTCTATCTCGTCGCCGAACCCATGGCGGCGGCCATCGGCATCGGGCTCGACGTGAAGGAGCCCATGGGCAACATGATCGTCGACATCGGCGGCGGCACCACGGAAATCGCCGTCATCTCACTCGGCGGCATCGCTTCCGGGGAATCCCTGCGGGTCGCGGGCACGGATATCACGAACTCGATCATCCGCCACTTCCGCAAGGCCTACAATCTCGCCATCGGCGAACGGACCGCCGAGGAGGTCAAGATCCGCATCGCATCGGCCAACAAGCTCGACAAGGAACTGACCATGACCGTCAGGGGACGCAACCTCGTCACGGCGCTCCCCGAGGAACGCGAGGTCAACTCGCCGACCATCAGGGAAGCAATCTCCACCCCGATCGGCCAGATCATCATCTCGATCAAGAAATGCCTCGAGGTCACCAAGCCGGAACTCTCGGCCGACGTACTCGACCGCGGTCTCTTCCTTGCGGGGGGAGGCGCGCTGATCAAGGGACTCGACAAGAAGATACATGACGAAACGAAACTCGCGGTACACATCAGCGAAGATCCGCTGACCGCCGTGGCCAGGGGAACGGGAAAAGTGCTCGAGGACCTCGAAAACTACCGCAGCGTCCTGCTCCCGACGAAGCGGTACTGAAAAGAAGAGTCGGCGGTTGGCAACAAGCAGCAGACACACTTGCCGACCGCCGACTGCCTGTTGATTACAGCCCCCCTAGCGGCCGCTTTCGCCGAGCAGATCGAGGTAGAACGCCTCGTAGCGCTCGACGAGGCCGTCGATATGGTAGTTTCGCGCCTGCCGCACGCAGTTTTCCGAGAATTCCTTCCACACGCCGACGTCGGCGAGGAGTGAGAGGCCTTTCTCCGACATGCGCTCCACATCGCCGGTTTCGACGAGAAAACCGTGCTTCCCGTCCCTTATGAATTCCGGAAAACCGCCGGCCGTGGTGACGATGACCGGCACACCGCAGGCCATGGCTTCGAGCGCCGCCAGGCCGAAGGACTCCCCGCTGCTCGGCATGAGCATGAGGTCGGAAACCGAAAGCAGGGGCACGATATCGTCTATTTTGCCCAGAAAGCGCACCCTGTCGGCAATCCCCTGTTTTCTGACCCATTCCTCCGCCTCGCTCCTTTCAGGTCCGTCGCCCACGAGCAGGAGGGTGGCCGGCAGCTTTCCGGCGATCGTCCTGAAAGCCCCCAGCACATCGCCTATACGCTTCACCGGCCTGAAGTTTGAGATATGGATACAGATTTTTTCGTCTCCCAGGCCGAGCTGCTCCCGTATGGCCGCGCCATCGGGCATCCGGGCGAAAACACAGGTATCGACGAAGTTCGGGATGACTTCGATCTCTTTTCTCGGTTCGAACAGCCTCACGGTTTCACTCTTCAGGTACTCCGATACCGCCGTCACACCGTCGGACTTGTTGATGGCGAGCCGAACGATACCCTGCATGCTGCTGTCGGCGCCGACGACCGTGATATCCGTTCCGTGCAGGGTGGTCGCGAGCCGGAAGCACCGCGACTCCAAGCACTTGTCCTCGAGCATCTGCCGCGCCAGTATCGCGCTCAGGGCGTGCGGTATGGCGTAATGCGCGTGCACGATGTCCAGCTTCTCGTACATCGCCACTTCAGCGATCTTGGTGGCCAGCGCCAGCGAATGGAACGGACATTCGAAAAGCGGATAGTGCATCGCCTCCACCTCGTGATAGAAGATGTTCTTCGAATAGGCGCCGAGACGAAACGGCGCGGAGCGGTTGATAAAATGCACGACGTGTCCCCGGGCGGCGAGCGCCTTGCCCAGTTCCGTGGCGACCGCCCCGCTGCCTCCGTAGGTATGATGACAGGAAATTCCGATGTTCATGAACAGTTTTTTCGCCGAGGGTTACTTTCATTCAAACGGAATATACTTCTTTCCGCCGGAGGAAAAACCGCGACTCCGCGAATTCGTCGGGACCGGCGACCGATCCCGGAAAGGGAAACATTTTAGTCCTCGAAACCCGTTACAACAGATGAAGATGACCATCGGCAACGCTGAATGACCCGCTCCGCCGACATCATCATCCAATCGTTTCCATGAAAGCCCGGACATGAAAAAAAAGAGAAACATCAGCATAGAAAACACCTCTGGGCTTCCGGTGGAGGATCAACAGACGGAACTGGTCGAGCGCAAGGGCATCGCCCATCCCGATACCATGTGCGACTCGATCATGGAAGCCGTCTGTATTGCGCTGAGCCGTGAATACACCGAACGTTTCGGCCGTATTCTCCACCATAACATCGACAAGGGAATGCTCGTGGCAGGCAAATCCCTGCCGCAACCCGGCGGCGGCAGGATCATCGAACCGATGAAGATCATCTTCGGCGACCGCGCGACCTACGCCCACAACGGCGAAGTCGTCCCCGTCGGGGAAATAGCGGAAGACGCCGCGAAAAAATGGCTCCGCCAGCACATGCGGTTCGTCGATCCCGATATCCACATCATCTACCAGAACGAAATCAAGCCGGGTTCCGCGGAACTTACCGACGCGTTCGCCAGGCCGGTCATCGGGGCCAACGACACCTCCGTCGGCGTCGGCCATGCTCCCCGCACAGAAACGGAACGCCTCGTGTTCGAGACGGAACAGTACCTCAACTCGGAAATCTTCAAGCACGCCTTTCCCGAAACGGGAAAGGACGTGAAGATCATGGGTTTCAGAAAAGGGCGGCATCTCACGCTGACCGCGGCCATAGCCTTCGTCGACCGCTACATCAGGAACGAAAAGATGTATTTCGAGAAAAAGCGGGTGATCGAGGAAAACCTCACGCAGTTCGTCCGCTGCAAGCAGCGCACCCTGGACGATGTCACCGTCAGGGTCAACACGCTCGACGACCCCGAAAGGGGCGAAGGAGGCATGTACCTCACCGTTCTCGGCACCTCCGCCGAAAGCGCCGACGGCGGACAGGTCGGACGCGGAAACCGGGTCAACGGACTGATTACGTTCAACCGCCCCCAGAGCCTCGAGGCCGCCGCGGGCAAGAACCCGGTCAATCACGTCGGAAAGATATACAACGTGCTCGGCCATGAGATCGCCAGGCGCATCCACAAGGAGATCGAAGGCGTCCGTGAGGTGACGGTCTATCTCTGCAGCCAGATCGGCAAACCGCTCGACGAACCGCTCCATGCGTCGGCAACGCTCGTTCTCCACGAGAATGTCGGTCTCGAAGACGTTCGTGAGGCGGTGACGTCCATAATCCATGTCGAACTGGCCTACATCGGGGTCTTCATGGAACAATTGGCCCTTGGCAGGTACCCGGTATGCTGAAATCCCGGAAAATAACGCTACACTGTCTGTATGCGCCCTGCCGCGCGGCCGCGCCGTCCGCTTCACGACAAACTCCTGTTCACGAACAATGACCCATCCGTTCTGCGCTTCCGTCAACGAGCATATCGAGATCATCGGTTCGAGAGTGCTCGTCTGCCTCGACTGCATTGAAAGCGAAAAACTCTGGGAGGACTTCGCTCCGAACCTTGCAAGTCCCGGCAATCTTGTCCTGCATCTCGCGGGCAACCTTTCACAGTATGTCCTCAAGGGGCTCGGAGAGCAGGATTTCCGCCGCGACCGCACATCGGAATTCGCCGCAAAACCCGGCACGGAAAAAGATGCCCTCGGCCGGATGCTCTCAGAGACCCTCGATCGCTGCAAAAACGTCATAGAAGGCCTCGGAGAGGACGAACTGCGCCGCACCCGCTCCGTACAGGGTTTCAGCCTGACCGGTTACGGCATCCTGATCCATGTCACCGAACACCTCAGTCACCATGCCGGCCAGTTCACCTGGTTCTGCAAATACGTTTTCGGCGCCGACATCGATTTCTACCGGGGAAGGGATCTGAATGTCGGCTAAGAAAAACGCCGACGGCGCCATATCGGGAGAATTCGTCGCGCTCACGGCCCTGATGATGTCCCTGGTGGCCCTGTCCATCGACACGATGCTCCCGGCCCTTCCGGCAATCGGCTCGGATCTCGGCACCGGCACCCCGAACGCCAACCAGTTCGTGATCTCCGTGCTGTTTCTCGGCATGTCCGCGGGCCAGGTGATCTTCGGTCCCCTTTCGGATCATACGGGCAGAAAGCCCGCGATTTACGCCGGATTCGCCGTCTTCATCTCGGGCACGCTCCTTTCGCTTTTCGCCTGGAACTTTCCGATGATGCTCACCGGACGCCTGCTGCAGGGATTCGGCGCCGCGGGGCCCAGGGTGGTCACCATCGCCCTCGTCAGGGACCGCTTCCAGGGCGCGGCGATGGCCCGGGTCATGTCCTTCGTCATGACGGTGTTCATCCTTATCCCGATCCTCGCGCCCGCACTGGGGCAGCTTCTGCTCGTTCTTTCCGGCTGGAGAGCCATTTTCGGCCTGTTCCTGATACTTTCGGCGATCACCATCGCCTGGTTCGCCCTGCGCCAGCCGGAGACGCTCGGAAAAGAAAACCGGATACCGTTCTCCATAGGCCGGATCACGGCGGCAACGAGGGAGATCGTCTCTATCCGCCAGTCCCTCGTCTACACCATCGCCACCGGTCTGGTCTTCGGAGCGTTCCTGGGTTACCTGAATTCCTCGCAGCAGATCCTGCAGGTACAGTACGGACTCGGCGACCGGTTCCCGCTTTTTTTCGGACTGCTCGCCGTGGCCTTCGGCGTGGCCACGATCTTCAATTCCTCGCTCGTCATGCGTTTCAGCCTGCATCTGCTGGTCAGGCTCGCCATGCTGAATCTTGCCGTGCTCTCCCTGCTCTTTCTCGCTGTTTCCGCGGTCATGGACGGCAACCCCCCGTTCTGGGCCCTGATGCTCTATCTCGCCATCCTGTTCTTCTTCATCGGCATCCTTTTCGGCAACCTCAACGCCCTTGCGATGGAACCCCTGGGGCATATCGCGGGAATCGGCGCGTCGGTGATCGGCTCGCTCTCGACCTTCCTGGCTCTCGTCATCGGAACGGTTATCGGCCAGAGCTACGACGGCACGATACTTCCCCTGGTCGGCGGGTTTTCTCTCCTTGGCGCTGCGGCGCTGGGCGTCACCCGGTTGCGGGAGAAGTCCTGATGCACCCGCGTCATTGTCATACCGGTCGATCTTCTTACATTGCAAGCACGGAAAAAAGAAAAGAACACAAGCGCATGCAATACCTTACGGAAACCATCACCTGCTCGACGACCTCGCCGATAGAGATCATCGACATTACCGAACCGGTAAAAAACGCCCTTGCGGCCAGCGGGCTTCGCCAGGGCCGGGTCACACTCGTCAGTCGGCATACGACGGCATTCGTCAATATCAACGAGCATGAACCGAGACTGCTCGAGGACATGGTGACCTTTCTCAAGCGACTCGTCCCCAGGGACGGAGACTACCTGCACAACCTTGAACCCCTCGACGGAAGGGACAACGCTCACGCGCACCTCATGGGCCTGTTCATGAACGCATCGGAAACCATTCCTTTCGCCAACGGCGAGCTCCTGCTCGGAAAATGGCAGTCGATGTTCTTCGTCGAACTCGACGGTCCGCGTCCCGAGCGAAGCGTCATGATGCAGATTTCGGGAATCTGACTCCTTAAAAAACACATCGGAAAGGAACTGGCAAAATGCCCGCGAGGTTATTAGTGAGAACTCCCCCGCAGCGATAACGAGAAAAAAGACTTCTCATGGAACAACCGCCGCTTCAGCCGCTCAACCGGAAGTACACTTTCCTCCCCACGATTCAGTCTCCCGGTGATCTGAAAAAATTCAGCATCGAGGACCTTCCCGCCATAGCGGATGAATGCCGCTCCTATCTCATCGACGTCGTTTCCGAAAACGGAGGTCATTTCGGTTCGAGCCTCGGCGTGGTGGAACTGACCGTCGCCCTGCACTATGTCTACAACTCGCCGCGCGACAAGATCGTCTGGGATGTCGGGCACCAGGCCTATATCCACAAGATCCTTACCGGCAGGCGGGACCTGATGCATACCAACAGAAAATTCGAGGGACTCGCCGGCTTTCCGAAAATCACCGAAAGCCCTCACGACGCATTCGGCACCGGACACGCATCGACGTCCATATCCGCCGCCGCCGGCATGGCCGCCGCGCGCGACCTGTCGGGTGGATCTGAAAAAGTCATCGCCGTCATCGGGGACGGGAGCATGACCGGAGGCATGGCGTTCGAGGCGATGAACCACCTCGGGGATCTGAAAAGCGACGTCCTGGTCATCCTCAACGACAACCAGATGGCCATAGCCCCGAGCACGGGCGGCCTCAAGGACTATCTGGTGAGCATAAGCCTGAACAAGACCTACAACAGGGTCAGGAAATTCATCTGGGATTCGATCTCGTTGCTCAACAACGATCTCGGCGACGCGGCCAAGTCCGCCGTGCACAAGATCGAGGACGGCGTAAAAGCCGCCCTGACCCCCGGCGCCTTCTTCGAGGCGCTCGGCTTCCGGTATTTCGGACCGGTCGACGGGCATAACACCGAACAGCTCGTCAGGGCCCTGCGGGAAATCCGGGGTCTGCCTCACCCGAAACTCCTGCATGTGATGACGAAGAAAGGCAAGGGATTCAAACCGGCGGAAGACAACCAGGCCAAATGGCATGCAAGCAGCGGCGGCTTCGACATCACGACCGGAAAAAACCTCAGGAAAGCCGAGACCCCGCCATCCCCGAAATACCAGGATATCTTCGGCGAGGCGCTCGTCGAAATCGCTTCCGTCGATCCGACCGTCGTGGGAATAACCGCCGCGATGCCGAGCGGCACGTCACTCGACATGTTCCAGAATGCTCATCCGGAACGGTTCTATGATGTGGGAATCGCCGAACAGCACGCCGTAACCTTCGCCGCGGGCATGGCGATCAACGGCTACAAGCCCGTCTGCGCCATCTATTCCACGTTCCTGCAACGGGCCTACGATCAGCTCATTCACGATGTCGCCCTGCAGAAGCTTCCCGTCGTCTTCGCCATCGACCGCGCGGGCCTCGTCGGGGAGGACGGTCCGACGCACCACGGCTCTTTCGACCTCTCCTACCTGCGGCCGGTGCCCGGCATGGTCATCATGTCCCCGAAAGACGGCGGGGAGCTTCGCGACATGCTCCACACCGCACTGAAGCATGAAAAAGGTCCCGTCGCGATCCGCTACCCGAGAGGCAACGCCCCCGACGCGCCTGCCTCCGGCACGGAATTCAAAACAATAGAGATCGGAAAGGCGGAAATACTCCGCGAAGGCTCCGATGTCGCCATCCTCGCCATCGGCACGATGGCCGGCCACGCGATGCAGGCCGCCGAGCTGCTGGAGAGAAAAGGAATCGATTCCCTCGTGGCCAACATGCGCTTCCTCAAACCGCTCGATGACGATCTTGTCGACAGTATCGCCGGACGGTTCGACAGGATCGTCGTCGTGGAGGAAAACTGCGTTCTGGGAGGGCTCGGCAGCGCCGTCAACGACCTGCTTCAGGAGAAAGGCCTTGCATCGCGGCTGCTGCGGATAGGACTGCCTGACGAGTTCGTCACGCACGGAAGCATGAAAGAACTCTACCGCATGACCCGGCTCGATCCGGAAAGCCTCTTCCGGCGTATCGAAACGTTTTACGGGAACAGGGAAATCGAAAACAGCGAGAGCAGCCAGAGCGCGATACGCACCGAAAGGTTGGCGTAAACTCCGGCGACCAGGTCGTCCACCATTATCCCCCATGCGCCCGGCAGTTTCTGTGAACTGTTGACCGGTTCCGGTTTGGCGATATCGAAGAAGCGGAATGCCGCAAAGGCAAGCAGAGCGGTGGCCCACCCTCCGGGCAGGAACAGCAGGGCGATCCACTGTCCGGCGAGTTCGTCGATCGTCACCTGCGAGGGATCGTGGCCGTAGCGTTTCTCCATGATATCCGCCGACCAGATTCCCGCGACAAACACGAGCGCGATGCCCGGCAGCGCCGACTCCGGCCGCAGCAACCAGGGAAAAACCGTGAAAAGCAGCACCGCCGCGAGACTGGTGACCGTCCCCGGAGCGAAGGGAACATAGCCCAGTCCGGCGCAGCTCCCGATGAATCTGGCGGTGAAGTCCTTCATGCGATCATCCGCCGGAGGACGGGGCGAGCAGGTTTCTCCAGTTCTGGAAAAGGTAGGATATTCCGGTATAGACGGTAAAGACGGTGACGGCCAGCATCACGTAATCCAGATAATCCGAAAACAGAACGTCGTTCATGAAGGAAGCCACTCCCCGGCCCGTGAATTCGCGCTCCGCAAGCAGCATGAACAGCATGATGACGTAGGCGAAAACGTTCTGCGCGAGCGTCTTGTACTTTGCCTCCCTGCTGGTGACGACCGGCTTGTCCTTCGCTTCGGCGTACACCCTGAGTACGGTTACCACAACGTCCCGCAACGCAACGAGCAGAACCATCCAGAGCAGGAGATAGCCTTCCCGGACGTAGATCAGAAACGCGGCCGTAATGAGGAACTTGTCGGCGAGCGGGTCGAGAAAAGCCCCCAGCCGGCTTGTCAGGCCGTATTTCCTCGCATGATAGCCGTCGTAGATATCCGTCAGCGAAGCGACGATAAATACCCCCACGCCCCACAGCTTCATCCAGGCCGAAGGCTGAAGCAGCAGGTAGGCGAATACGGGAACCAGCAGGATACGCAGTGTCGTAAGCTGATTGGGCAGGTTCATAGACTGAATACGGTCAACAGGGAATCGAAAATTTTCAGGAGAAGACTTCTCGCGGTTCCGGCTCAAGATAACGCATCCTGCGCTTTTTCTCAATTATCACGGACAAAACCCTGAAATCCCGGAAACCATATTCCGGCGCTCCCGCCTACAGTTCGACGATCGTCACGCCGCTCCCGCCTTCCGCCCAGTCTCCGATCCTGAAATTCCTGACGGCGGGATGCTGTTTCAGATACACCGAGATCCTGCGACGAAGCGCGCCGGTTCCCTTTCCGTGAATGATCGTTCCTTCCCTCATGCGGTTCAGGAGCAGCTTGTCGATAAAACGCTCGATTGCGGTAACAGCCTCGTCCCCCGTCATGCCGCGAAGATCCAGAGTGGTGGATTCGAGACTCCGCACCTTCGACGACCACGCCGCGCCGGAATCGCTTGCATGGTCGTCGCTCGAAAGTTTTTTCGCCCCGCTCCTCGATATCTTTTCGAGGTTGTCGAGCGCGGTTGTCAGGCGAAAGGTGCCGCACTGAACGGTTGCTTCCCGTTCCTGCAACGCCACCACCTCTCCCGTAGTGCGGGTCGAGAGAACGCGGACCAGGTCCCCTTTCCGCAGCGCTGCATCCTCTCCGGAAACGCCGGGGGCATCCCGGCGAATCACGCTCTCTTCCTCGAGCAGTTCCTTCCTGCGGCGGTCGAGCTGTCGCCTCCCCTTTTCCACCGTCTCGCGTCCGGGATGCTCCCTGACCTCGCGCACGATTTCCCGGATCGCTTTTTTCGCCTGTTCGATCTCCCGCTGGAGTTCCCGTGCGCGTTCGGTTTTCATCGAGCGCTGCCGCCGCTCCAGTTCGTCGGCTGTTTCCCGCAGACGGCTGCGCTCTGCGGCAAGCTCCGCGCGTTCCTGTTCGAGCGATTCCTTCAGGCGACGGTTTTCCTCGAGCGAGGCTCTCAGATCGTCGAGAACCCCGTCGAGATCGGCCGTTCCGCCGTGCTGGAACCGTTCGGCCGTCCTCAGGAAATCGTCGCCGAAGCCCATCCGACGGATCATGGCGAAAGCGAAACTGCTTCCCGGCAGTCCCTTGAGAAATCTGAAAGACGGGCTGAGCGACTCCCTGTCGAACTCCATCGCGCCGTTCACGACGCCTTCCCGTTCATGAGCGTAGGCCTTCAGGGAACCGAGGTGCGTCGTCACGAGCAGCGTCGAACCTTTCGTCAGCAATTCCTCGATAACCGCGCGCGCGATGGCGCCCCCCTCCTCGACATCCGTACCGGAACAGAGCTCGTCGATCAGCACGAGGCTTTGCGAGGTGGCCGAAGCGAGAATGGCCCTCACCTGTTCGAGATGTGAACTGAACGTGGACAGATCATTCTCTATCGACTGCTCGTCGCCTATTTCGATATGGATGCCGTCGAAGAGAGGAAAAACCGAGCTTTCGCTGCATGGAACCAGATAGCCGTGCTGCAGCATGCAGCAGAGCAGGCCGACGGTCTTCATGGCCACCGATTTCCCCCCGGCATTCGGGCCGGAAATGACCAGTGCCCGCTCCGTACCGGAAAGCTCCATATCCAGAGGAAACACCTGTCGGCCTTTTTTGCGGTGTGTCACCAGCAGCCACGGATGGAATCCCCGGACAATGCGCAGCAGGCGCTGTTGTGAAAGCGAAGGCAGCACGGAGGAAGTATCGGCGGCGAAACGCGCTCTCGCGTAAAGGCTGTCGAAAGCCGCCATGATCGACTGGTTGTGCCGGATGTTTTCCAGCTCGTTGGCGACAAGGCCCGAGAGTTCCCTGAGTATTCTCTCGATCTCCCGACGCTCGTCGATCTCGAGTTCCTGTATCCTGTTGTTCATTTCAAGCGTTTCCGCCGGCTCGACAAACACCGTCTGGCCCGTCTGGGAATAATCCTGGATGAAACCCGGCAGCTTGTAGCGATATTCGACTTTCAGGCCGAGTACGAGTTTTCCGTTCTTCATGGCCACCGTGTCCTCCATCAGCCAGCCGTTCGCCTGGCACCGTTTCCGGAGGCGCTCCATTTTCGAACGCAGCCGCGTCCTGCCCGAAGAGAGTTCGCCGCGTATGGCGAGCAGACCGTCGCTTGCGGTGTCCCGCACCCGGCCCTGACCGTCCACGGCCTGCATGATCGCGTACTGCAGCGACTTTTCGAGCCAGAGCTGTATCGTCAACCCGTTCACCGTCGGATAGGTCTCCCTGTTCCGGAAAACGAATTTCCGCAGTTGTACCGACGCGAGGAGCAGATCATGAACAGCAAGCAGCTCGAAAGGATCGAGGGTGCTCTCGATCCTCTCGAGCTTCCCGAGCACCGGGCGCGTATCGGGAAGCGACGAAAACGGCAGCGGCAGCCCTTCCTCGATAAAAAGCCTGAGTTCGAGAACCCGCTGCAGTTCCGTTTCGAGCGATGAGCGGTCGAAGATCGGCTGCGCCGTCACGAGCCTGTCGCGTCCCATGCCGGAAAGACAGAACCCCGATACATAGTCCGCCATGCTGTCGAAATCGAGTTTTTTTCCGGTAACCTCGTCCATACGATGTCGTTCTTTTTTTTTGTATCTGTCGAGCGCACCCGAAACGGGCCCTTTGCGGGGCAAAATAACCGAAACACCCCAAACAACCGCTCTTTGGAAGAGAAAAGGTTCGCCCCGGCGCATCAGTACGATGGCGTGGAAACGAATTGTGCTTTATTGTCACAAAGTGTACATATAACTTACAGCCTGAATTGAGCGATTGTCGAGCATGCCACAGATGCAAGGCACAGGGAATGTCGCTGTGTCCCGACAAGTCGGGACGATCAGTTCAGGTATAGGTCCAGTATAATCAACATTCAGCATTTCAGACATGAGACTCGCCGTCAATATCGACCATATCGCCACCCTGCGCAACGCACGAAACGAACAGCAGCCCGATCCGGTAACCGCCGCGTCGGTAGCCGAGCTCAGCGGAGCTTCGGGCATCGTCTGCCACCTTCGGGAAGACCGCCGGCATATCAGGGACCGCGATCTCGAACGCCTGCGCGAGTCCGTCACGACGAAACTCGACCTTGAAATGGCGATGACCGAAGAAATGCAGCGCATAGCCATTCGAACGAAGCCGGAACTGGTCACGCTCGTACCGGAAAAGCGGGAGGAACTCACCACCGAGGGAGGATTCGATATCGAGGGGCACTACGAGCGTCTGAAGGAATTCATTCCGCCGCTGCGGGATGCGGGTATCGAGGTCAGCATTTTCATCGAACCGGAGAAACGCGCTGTGGAACTGGCGGCAAGCGCCGGGGCCGATATCGTCGAACTCCACACCGGCCCTTACTCGCTGAAGAAAAGCCATGCCGACATCGAGGCCGAGCTCGAACGGCTGGCCGGGACGGCGGCGTTCGCGCGCAAAGCCGGTCTACGGGTCGTTGCGGGGCACGGGCTCAACTACTACAACATCGAACCGTTCAGAACGACAGGAGACATCGAGGAGATCAGCATAGGCCATGCCATCATCGCCAGGGCCGCGATCGTCGGCATGGAACGCGCGGTCAGGGAGATGATCAGGCTCGTCAGCACCCCGGGATAACCGAAACCGAAACGATCATGCAAACGGAAAACGAACAGAGCACCGTCGTCATCGTGCTCGCCACCTCGAACCGCGACAAGGTAAGGGAGATCAGGCCCCTGCTCGAACATCTCTCACAGCCGGTCCGGGTGCTGACGCCGGGGGATATCGGTGTGGAAACCGAGATAGAGGAAACGGAAACGACGCTGGAGGGCAACGCGAGGCTGAAGGCGGAAACGATCTTCGGGCTTCTCTCGGAACGCTACCCCTGGCTGATCGCCCTTGCCGACGACACCGGACTCGAAGTCGCCGCCCTCGACGGAGCGCCCGGGGTCTATTCCGCCCGTTACGCGCCCGTCGGCAAGGACCGCACGCCGACATACGACCAGAACGTCAGCCACCTGCTCGCAACGATGCAAAACGAGGAAAACCGCAAAGCGTCCTTCCGCACGGTGATCGCCATGAAAGGGCGTCTCCCCGGCCGGAACGGACCGGTGACGTTCGAAAAAACCGTCGAGGGATCGGTGGACGGCGAGATAACCAGGCAACGGGCGGGAGACAACGGTTTTGGATATGATCCGGTGTTTTGGCTAAATTCGGCAGGCACCACGTTCGCCCAGATGAGCACCGAGCGAAAAAACAGCCTCAGCCACCGCTCACGCGCCGTGCGGAAAGCCGTGGAAGCTCTCGGAGCCGTTTTCGAAGCAAACCGTTAATCCTTCACCGCCGCCTCTCAATGGGTCTCTTCGAAGCAATCATACTCGGCGTCATTCAGGGGCTGACGGAGTTCATTCCCATCAGCAGCACCGCGCACCTCCGGATACTTCCGGCGCTCGCGGGCTGGCAGGATCCGGGGGCCGCTTTCTCGGCGATCATCCAGATCGGCACTCTCGCCGCGGTGCTGATCTATTTCTACCGGGATATCGCAGACATCACGACGGCCTTTATCAGAGGAATCCTTTCGGGAAAACCTTTCGGTACACAGGAATCGAAAATGGGCTGGATGATCGGCGCCGGAACGATCCCCATCGTCTTCTTCGGACTCCTGTTCAAAACCCCGATAGAAACCAGCCTGCGATCGCTCTACTGGATCGGCGCGGCCCTTATCGTTCTCGCCCTGTTGCTGAGCGTTGCCGAGTGGCGGATGAAACGGCGCGCAACACGTGGTCAAAGGCCGAAAAATCTCGCCGAAATCGGCTGGAAGGAAGCACTGCTCATCGGACTCGCCCAAGCCGTCGCGCTCGTCCCCGGCTCCTCGCGTTCGGGGGTGACCATAACCGCGGGGCTCTTTCTCGACCTCTCGAGGGAAACCGCCGCGCGTTTTTCCTTCCTGCTCTCGCTTCCCGCGGTTTTCGCGGCCGGCATCTACCAGCTCTACGATCAATGGGGAGCCGTATCGGCTTCCGCGGCGAGCATGACGAACCTCGCCGCCGCCACCCTGTCTGCCGGCATCGTCGGCTACGCCTCGATCGCCTTTCTTCTCAACTTCCTCAAGAGCCATTCCACCGGGCTGTTCATCGTCTACCGGCTGGCTCTGGGCGTCCTCATTCTCGGCATGCTCGCCGCAGAGCGCCTGCAACCGTAACGGCTCTGCCGTCAAGGCATTCAAGGCGCTTCCAGCAAGCCTCTCCGCATGAGTCCCACCCTTCCCGCGAGCGGCGGCGCCACCCTCGGGAGCAACTATTAACCCCGAAAAATAATTCTTCTTTTCTGTACCCTTCGGCGGAAAAATTTTCTTATATACATGTATATAATACACTACAAAATCAAACATACCGGGCCATGCCATACAGCCTGTCGAGTGTAGGGCATAATGGCTTTGAAAAAGCAGATTTACACATACACACTAAATGTTCAGACGGAATCTTTACACCGGAAGAAATTGTCGAAAAAGCAAGGAAAACCGGATTAAAGGCCATAAGTATCACTGACCATGATTCTGTTTTAGGAATTGACCAAGCAAAGCCATTAGCCATAGAACACGGCATAGAGCTTATTAACGGTGTGGAAATGAGCTCTACCTACCAGGGGTATGACATCCATATTCTTGGTTATTTTTTCGATCATAAAAACCCGGAGCTGAAAAGCTATCTGGATCTCTGCAAGCAGTTGCGCACCGAGCGAGCGGAACGCATGGTGAGCAAGCTGGCGAAGATGGGCGTGAAAATCGAGATCGAACAGATCTTCCTGAAAGCCCAGAACGGCAGTGTGGGACGTCCGCACATCGCGGCCGTGCTACAGGACGGAGGGTTCGTCAGAAGTTTCAGCGAAGCGTTCAGCAAGTACCTGGGTTCGCACAGTCCGGCCTACGTCAAAAGCATAGAGACGCATCCGGAAGAAATCATAAGGCTCATCAATACAGCCTCGGGGTTGTCGTTTCTCGCCCATCCCGGGCAGAACGTGCCCGACGAAATTCTGCGCAAGCTGATAAATTTCGGCCTTGACGGCATAGAAATCATCCATCCGTCGCACGATACCTACAAGCAGAATTACTACCGCGAAATCGCCAACGAGTATTTCCTGCTCTTTTCCGGCGGCTCCGACTACCACGGGCTCAAGGACCAGGAAGAAGATCTTTTCGGCCAGACGAGCATTCCGTACGAATGGGTAACCAAAATGAAAAGCCGGATCGTCACGGCCTGACCGTCCGCAGCCCCCGCAGGCGGGGCTTGCTTCATTTGGCGTTTGACAAAGATTTACTATTATAGGTGCGTTATTTTCAGGCTCCGGGGGGATGAAAAATCCCAGATATCCCGGCACACAACAGTACTATGTCAACATCGTTTTTCGGGACGTCTCTCGCCAGGGCTGACAGATCGCTGAAAGAGTTTTTCCTGACCATGCAGGAATTCTTCTTTTTCTCTGTGCGGGCTTTCGCCACCATTCCGAAAATACGGCGGTACTGGCGGGATTTTCTCGACCAGGCGACCATAGCCGGCACCGATTCCCTGCCCATCGTGCTTGTCAGCTCGATCTCCATCGGCGCGCTGCTGGCGGTCGAAGTGGGAAACCTTCTGGAGGACTTCGGCGCAAAGACCATGCTCGGCCGCTCAACGGCGCTGTCGATCATCAGGGAACTCGGTCCGCTCCTGATGGGCCTCATGCTTTCGGCCCGCTACGGCTCACGCAACGGTGCGGAACTCGGCGCGATGAAAATCTCCGAACAGATCGACGCCCTCCGGGCTTTCGGCACGGACCCCGTGGCGAAACTCGTCATGCCCCGTCTCACCGCCGCTCTGATCGTATTCGTTCCCCTCACGGCGATCGCCGACTTTTCCGGGCTGTACAGCGCGGCCCTGATAGCCGAGCATTACCACAAGATAGATCCCGGAATTTTCTGGAACGCCGTGTTTCCGAGACTCGTGCTGAAGGATTTCGTCGTGGGCTTTCTCAAGGCGCCTGTTTTCGCAATCATCATCACCCTGGTCAGCAGCTTCAACGGATTCATGGCCACGGGCGGAACCGCCGGAGTCGGCCGTTCGACGATCAAGGGCATCGTCGTCTCGTCCGGGCTTCTCCTGATTGCCAATTTCTACGTATCGAAGATAGTGCTGGAGAACATGTAGGACGATGATAGAACTGCAGGAAGTCACATTGCGTTACGGAGAGCGTCAGATTCTCGACAAGGTCTCCCTCACGGTCGGGGACAACAAGATCAAGGCCGTGCTCGGTCCGAGCGGCGTCGGAAAAAGCACGATCCTGAAACTCATTCTCGGCCTTATAAAACCCAATTGCGGCAAAATTTTCATAGACGGCGTGGATATCACTCCACTGAAAGAATCGCAACTCTATCCCATACGCAGAAAGATGGGCATCGTCTTCCAGGGAAACGCCCTGTTCGACTCCCTGACCATCAGTGAAAACCTGGGATTCTTCCTGCGCGAAAACCTCAAGCTTTCCGAAAGCGAGGTCGAGGAACGCGTACGGGACCAGATTGCATTCGCGGGACTCGAGGGTTACGAGGATTCGCTGCCGGAAAACCTCAGCGGAGGCATGAAAAAAAGAGTCGCCATCGGCCGGGCGCTCATCTTCAACCCGGCGATGATTCTTTTCGACGAACCGACTGCCGGTCTCGATCCGGTCAGTTCGAAAAAAATTCTCGGGCTGATCAGCCAGTTGCGCAGGAAAAGCGGTTTGGGGGCCGTGCTGGTCACGCATATCATCGACGACGTCTTCCAGGTCGCCGACAGCGTCGCGGTGCTCTACAAAGGACAGATCATCTTCGACGACGACACCCATAAGCTGCATGAATCGGACCACCCGTTCATCCGCTCGATCCTGTCCGACAAGATACTCGAACAATAACTCTTTCAATCAGCGCTCATAATGAGAAATCCGAACGAACTGAAATGGCGTGATCTGAGAACCGGTATGTTTTTCATTGTCGGCATCGGCCTGGCCGCATACCTGGGCCTCGTCGTCGGAAAGAACTCGAGCCTCTTCAAAAGCGTCACCACGATCAACATGGTCGCCGGCAACGTCGGCAGCCTCGCCGAAAACAATTTCGTCTCGGTTTCGGGCAAAAAGATCGGAACCGTTTCGAAAATGGATTTCATCAACCGCAACGACTCGCTCCTCGTGCTCGTGCAGATGCGTCTGCAGGAAGAGTATGCGAAAATCGTGACCAAGGACTCGAAAGCGCGCATCATTTCGCTCGGCATCCTCGGCGACAAGTATGTCGATATCACGACCGGAAAAGGCAAGCCGGTACAGGAAGGCGACTACATCCGGCTCGATGAAAGCGAAACCGGCCTGACGAGCCTGACGACGGCGGCGGGAGAAGCCGTCGGCCAGATCAATACGCTGCTCAACAATATCAATAACGGCAAAGGCCCCCTGGCGAAACTCCTCGGCTCGGAGGAAATGGCCGGAGACCTGGAAAAAACCGTCGCCAACCTGAAAACCGCGTCGACGGAACTGACCGGGCTCGCGAAAGAGCTGAAAAGCGGCAACGGCCTCCTGCCGAAACTGATCAACGACCGGAAATTCGCTTCAGAGACCGAAGATGCCATCACGAACATCAAACAGGTCGCCGCGCGGACCGATTCACTCGTACAGAAATTCAACAGCGACGAAGGAACCATCGGCCAGCTTCATTCCAACCCGGCGCTCTATACGAATCTCAACGAAAGCCTCGAAGACCTCGATTCACTGCTGACGGACCTGAAGAAAAATCCGAAACGCTACGTCCGGTTCTCACTTTTCTGACCGTTCCCGGAACCCCCTGAAACCCTGCTCATGGCGAAAGAAAAACAGTTTTTCCGGGCGCTCCTGATACTGCTGCTGCTCCTGTTCGCGCCTGATGCGAACGCGGAAAACAGGTTTGCCCCCGTTGAATCGCTCGTGGAGCGATCGATCGCCGAGGGAGTCTTTCCTTCAGCGAGCATCGCGGTCATATACAAAGGCGAAACGGTCTTCCACAAGGCCTTCGGCAGGCTGACTTACGATCGTCGCTCTCCCGCGGCCGACACGAACACCATCTACGACCTGGCCTCGCTGACCAAGCCCCTGGTGACGACATCGATAATCATGCAGCTCAGCGAACGGGACTCCATCGATATCGATGCACCGGTGGGACGTTACCTGCCGGAGTTCTCGCAGAACGGCAAGGAGCGCATCACCATAAAAAACCTCCTGCTGCACAATTCGGGACTCATCGCTCACCGTTTTTTCATCAGGACCTGCGCCACGCCGAGCGATGTCCTGAGGGCCATCTGCGAGGAGCGCCCCCAGTCGCCTCCCGGATCGAGAACGAAATACAGCGACCTGGGGTTCATCACGCTCGGAAAAGTCATCGAACGCATAACCGGCCGGACACTCGCGGAAAATTTTCACGCCCGTTTTTCAGGGCCGCTCGGCATGCATTCGACCATGTTCAATCCCCCCTTCTCACTTCACGGCCTCATCGCGCCGACCGAACGGGACACGAGCTGGCATCTCGAAAAAGAGCGGCCGCTGGTGCATGATCACAACGCCGCCCTGCTCGGCGGAGAAGCCGGACACGCCGGTCTCTTCTCCACTTCCGGAGACCTTGCCGTGTTCACCGCCATGCTCATGAACAAAGGCCGTTTCGACGGCAGATCCTATTTCTCGGCTTCCACGCTGCAGCGCTTCACCGAACGATACCCCGGCTCGCGCTCGCCGGGCTGGGATCTGCGTTCGCTGGAAGGACGCTCTTCCTCGGGCGACTATTTCTCCACCGCCTCCTACGGGCACCTCGGCTATACCGGCACCAGCCTCTGGATCGACCCCGAAAAGGATCTCGCGGTCATCGTGCTCACCAACAGGGTGTACCCGACATCGGAAAACATCAGGATACGCAGGTTCCGCCCGGAACTGCACAACACGGTCGTGCGCTGCCTCGGACTGGAGCGAGGGTGAGAATTGTTGAATTGTTGAGGCGTTGAACTGTTGATTTGTTGAAGAGTAGGGGCGAAAAATCTTTCGCCCTCAATCATGTTGTCCTCAGGCGACATTTTCTTTCTGGTCGGCGGTCACGATTCTCTATGCAAAAATACCGTGCATCGGAACGATCGGCAGCGGCGCGGGCGTCAGGGATTCTTTTCCGCCGATCGCGTTCGCCGCGAGCTTGCCGGTAAACACAGCCGCCTCCATGAGAAACACCGGAGCATCCACCT
>Ga0272443_10000335_pt1 | contig 90234 bp, 90 predicted proteins | sample SSMAcet12_FD_193581 | JGI IMG/M metagenome (GOLD analysis project Ga0272443, IMG submission 193581) | Marine sediment archaeal communities from Little Sippewissett salt marsh, Falmouth, MA, United States - SSM-Acet-12 | ecosystem: Environmental > Aquatic > Marine > Wetlands > Sediment ...
TTTCCTGATAGGTCCAGGGGCCGATCCCGTACAGCTTCGACCAGGCCTCGATCGTCGCGTCGATATCGGCGACTGCGTAACTGATGTGATCAACGGATCGAATCTTCATGGTTCCTCCTTTGGGTGAAAGTCCTAACGCTCAATTCAGCCGACGCTTTTAGCGGTCGGCTAAATTTGTTTGTTAGCTTTATAGTGCAATATTTTTGTTTTGACGCCTACATATTCATAAGCCGCTGAAGCTTTCATTACCAAGTCATTGTCTCTACACAAAAACAAATGACAGAATGAAGCAATCCCAGCATGTGTCATGTCACTAAATGATGCTCTGAATCGTCTATCTTTTTTCATATTTGAGTCGCGATAGTACCCGAGAAAATTCAACTGATGATAGACTGCATTGACCTTCTCTTGAGTAGTTCTCTCCCTATCCGAATCCTTCTCAAAACTGTGAGGTTTAACCCCCCAAAAGGTTTCTATATCTATTTCCGAAAAGCTTTGAATTTCAGAGAGCATTTGCCAAATTTTCTCAATCACATTCGGTGGATTGATATTCTTTAGTACGGTTGGCCCGATGCCTGTTTCTGCTTCGAATGCGGAAACTGGTGATACTTCTCTTTCATCCAGCTCTTTTGCCATTTTTGATGATTGACTGATCATCATTTCAGGCAAGTCTTCGATAAGACTTTCAAGACTTTTAATGTCGATAGCTTCATCAAGTGAAAGTTCTTCTATTCCATCTAATGCTTCTTTCAGATGCTTTTGCAAATCAACTGCGCCTTGCTGGAAAATCTCCTCGAAAGAGCTATCTGGCTGTCCTCCATAAAATTTCATGAGCATTTCAGAAAGGCCAAAATCGCCACTAGGGCTTTCCATTTGATTTTCTAAAAAATTCTTGTAACACGTTTTTGGTGAAATTGTATGAATTCTGGCTTGCCCAGTTTGTTTAAAGTTCTGATCAAGAACTGGCTCAATGTGCTTGGCTTCGATTTCTTCCAACAATTCGAGAAATTTATTTTCGTAACCTACTGACCGCTGAATTTCTTTTAAGGATTCATCGGAATAGATTGGTGTGAGGTTATTTTCTCTCAATAACTCTATGACATTTAGAGGATCACCTTTGGTCATCAAATCCAATACATTGTGATCTAGATACGCCAATATATAATTATCTTCCATGGCTTCCTCTTAAAGCTAACGAAAAGCTGAGCCGGAGTAGCCCTGTGGGTTGCGATCGGCTCTAGCGACTGGTTATGTTTTCTTTGTCCTCCAATCAGGAAATACACGGTTTGCGGTCAATAGCATGGTTTCCACACAAAGCTTCATATCCCCTTCGTTACCTTCAATTTCTTTGGTACCATTATAGAATGCAATTTGATGGTTGAGCTTTCTCCATCCCCATTCCGAGAGGCTACCACTCTTTTGCTTCTTACTTCCAGGCTCCGAGGGCCAAGGGCTCTTAAAGTCATTGCCGTTGTATACAATTAGTAAATCGATATTATTCTGCTTGAATTCATCACTCTGACTAAGTTCGTCTAAAGTCTCATGCGTTCCAAAAACTAATAGATCCCAATCGGAATCTGGACGATAGGTTCCATTTATTCGAGATCCAAACAGCCATATGCTTTCTATGGAAGAATGTTGACCTGTTAGCTTTATGATGTAGTCTTCAATTTCTTTTTCAAGCATGACTTAATTCTGGCCTTCTCAATTCTTTATTCCCGAAACATAACAGTGTTTATATAGTTTCTGTATAAAAACCAAACACAGCAGTTTTGCCGTATAAGACCCCTTGAAGACACATTAAGAAAATGCATCAAGTCACTGCTATTCAGGCAGATATTAAGGATGTCCTTATTTATCAGGGGATATTATGCGGATCCGTATAACACACCCCTTGAGAGCTTTGCACAAATGCAGCAACTTGTCATTTCGACCGAAGGAAGAAATCTTAAAAGATCTGATCCGTTAAGATTTCTCGTCGCTATCGCTCCTCGAAATGACAAAAAAACACTTCCTCAAAATGACAGCATGCAGAGTCCTCTCCCCTTTTTATCATGGTAACCCTGCTTGTATCTGCCCGCAAAAAACAAAAGCCCCATCTCTCGTTTTGAGAAACAGGGCTTTGGATGATCAGACCATAATCCCCTCCAGGTTACAGCTGTTCACAAGCACGCAGGATACGTTCGAGATCAAAAATATGCTAACCCACTAACTCCGTTATCGTATCCTGTCAAGGAATATTCCCGTCATGCCTTTTTCCTCTGCAGGAGATCGAAGCGTTTGTAGAAGCCGAACTGCTGGTAGTATTCCAGGACGGATTCATTCCCCTCTGATACAAAAAGGTATATCTCCGCGCATCCCTTTTCGTCAAGCCAGTCCAGGGCCGCCTCGATGAGCTTCGCCCCGACGCCCCGCCTGCGGCAGGCGGGGTCGACGAAGAGCGAATCGACCTCTCCCCTCCTCTTTTCCACACTGGCGATACAGTAGCCCGTGTATTCGGCATTATCCGCCGCGGCGAATATCGCGCAGTGCTCCTTGCGAAAGACCGCCTGCATCCTCTTTTCGAAGGTAAGCGCGGCGAAGTGATCTTTAAAGTTCTCAGCCACCTCTCCGTGAAAAGCGTTCAGTCCCTCCCACAACCCTTCAATTTCGTGATAGCTCTCACGATCGAGTTCAACAATCTTCATGGTACGTTCGGTCCTTTATCGTCCATTTCTCTCACAGATTCAAGAATCCTTATCTGGTCACGGAGGGGCGGGATAGCGCCCGGATCGATGGCGACGGGAAGCTCCGCCCCCATCATCGCCATCAGCCCTTCCAGGGCCGAGAACATATCCACGGGGGGGAAAGCATCAATCGTCAGGTGGCGAATCAGCTTGAAGGTCTCGAATCCGTCGAACCAGCGGGAAAAGTGGGCGCGCAGGTGTGCCTCGTCGCCACTGTTTTCGACGAGACGGGGCCATGCCTCGCCGAAGCGGCGCGTCCGGAGGAATCCCTCCAGTGAGGGGTGGATCTCCCCGGCACGGGCCAGGATCGTCTCCGGGTCCGTATCCGATACCGATTCCATGTAGCCCAGCCAGTCCCTGAGGACGGCAAAGGAGCGAGGGTCGTACAGGGTGTACTCGTTCTCCCCTCCCCCGGTAAAGCGGATGATCCGTTTGCCCGTCCCGAAGGGGACGCGGCCGGAGGCCCGGGGCGAGGGGTGGACGGTGGTTCCGGTGATTCTCCCCATCGTGCCCGTCTTCGCGAGTTTGTCGAGGAAATAGAAGTCCTCCCCCGCTCTCCTTTTGTTCATCCCCCTGACGGCCGCGTAGGCCTCGGCGGTGCACACCATCGTTGAACCGATGGAATGGAAGGCGTAGGGCGAACCGGCCCAGTGCAGGCCGAGGACGTAATAGCGGAGGAACAGCTCGTAGCAGCAGATGGCGGCCTGTTCCCCGGCGCCCTCCGCCTCCTGGTGGGCGAAGGAGAGCACGGCCGCGGTGATCTTTTCCTTTTCGAAGGACTCCCGGACGACGGAAAGATAGGTCTCCTCCACCAGCGTGTCGGCATCCAGGCAGAAAATAAGTTTAGGACGGTTGTTTCCGTAATCGAAGACGCCCAGGGCGAGATCCATCCCGATCTTTCTCGCTAAGCCCACACCGGCGCTCCTGTCAGGCATCTCGAGCCCCGGCGACGAGGCATCGATATAGGCGACCCGCAGGTCATCGTCGCCCGAATCGACCAGTCGCTGTAACGCCTTTAGTGTCTCACGGTTGTCGGCGAGGTCGGCCGCCGGAACGGTGTCCGGGCTTCCGTTGTTGACGACGCAGATGACGAGGGTGCGCGCGAGCTCCGCCCGGGGATTTGCGGAGAGACTGGCGAGGGTGGTGAAGAGGTGGCCCGATTCGGCGAGGGCGGGGATCACGACGGCCTTGTCGATCCCCTCGAACGACCGGGAAACGATCCGCCACCTGTCACCGACGGAGTAACGGGTTTGATACTTCTCGATCTCACGGGGTACGGTCATCCAACATGCTCCCGGGTCAACGCATCGAGCGCGTTGTAGTCGGCGCCGTCGATCCAGTGAATGACGGTCCCGCGCCGCTCCATCCCCCTGAACCAGGTCATTTGCCGCTTTGCGAACTGGTGTATCCGCGTCCCCAGCTGACTGACCATCTCGTCACGATCCATCTCCCCCCGGAGGTGGCGGCTCACGTACCGGTACTCAAGGCCGAAGGAATCGAGCCGTTCCCACCTCACCCCGCCGTCGTGCAGTTTCCTGACCTCTTCGATCATCCCCGCGTCGATCCGTTCCTTCAGGCGCTTCGTGATCCGATCCCGCAGGACAGACCGCTCCCAGCGGATACCGATGACGAAGGGACATATGGCCGGATGCTCCGGCTCACCGGCACCTCCGCTTTTTCTTGTGTGCTCCGCGATCTCGATGGCGCGGGTCAGCCGCTCCCGGTCTTCCGTGTCCGTCGTGTTGTGGAGGGCCGGGCTGCTTTCCAGGAGACGCTCCCGAAGGGCGTTCATATCCATCGCGCTGAGCTCCCCGCGCAGGGCCGGATCTTCGGGAACCTCGAGCATGGTATACCCCCTGACCACCGACTCGATATACAAACCCGTTCCCCCCACCATGATCGGGACGATTCCCCGACCCGAAACCTCGGAGAAACAGCGGTAGAAACGCTGCTGGTATTCGAAGAGGTTGAACTCGTACCCGGGATCGACGATATCGATCAGGTGGCAGGGGACCACGGAGCCGTCCACCAGAAACTCCTCGATATCTTTCCCCGTTCCCAGGTCCATCCCCCGGTATACCTGGCGCGAATCGGCGGAGATCACCTCCGATTCGCGGTCTTTCGCGAGCCGGGCGGCCAGCCGTGTCTTCCCGGTCGCGGTCGGCCCCAGTATCACGATCAGATTGTATCCCTCTCCCTTCATCTGTTTACGAATACCCTTTTTTGGTGTATGAGATGTCCCAGCACGATTGGCGCTTGCATCGCCGGGGGGCATCGTGGCCGATTTGCGTTGCGTCGCTTGCAACTGAAACTTGCTACTACATACCATATGAAACCGGATAAAGAAAAAAGAATGCTCGACCTGGGAAAGGACCCCATCGGGACCCTCCTCCTGAAGATGAGCCTGCCGTCCGTGGCGGCGATGCTCGTCATGGCGATGTACAACGTCGTGGACGCGTTCTGGATAGGGAAGATCAACCCCGAGGCCATCGCGGCACTCACCATCTGTTTCCCCATTCAGATACTGTTCGGGGCCATCGGTATCGGAACGGGCGTGGGGGCGGGATCATTCACATCCCGCATGTTCGGAGCGGGAAACACCCTGAAGGCGAACAGGACGGCGGGACAGGTCATCTTTCTCTCCGTGCTGTTCGGAGTGGTCATTATCGTTCTCGGCACCGCCCTTTCCGAACCGGTCCTGATATGCTTCGGCGCTACCGAGAATATCCTTCCCCTTTCGGCACAGTACCTGGAGATCATCGTATTCGGCGCTCCCTTCCTCTTTTTCATGATGATGTCGGACTATCTCTTCCGCGCCGAGGGGAATCCGAATGTCCCCATGCTGGACATCATCACATCGGCACTGATCAACGCGGTTCTCGATCCCTTTCTCATCTTCGGATGGGGGCCCTTCCCCGAAATGGGGCTCCGGGGGGCGGGACTCGCGACGGCGATCGCCCAGTTCACGACATTTTTCCTGTCGGTGTACTTTCTTTTCTCGCGCCATTCGGAATACAAGGTACGGCTGGGTGACATCATCCCCAGGTGGTCGATCATATCGGACATCTACCAGGTCGGTTTCCCCTCTTTTATCACCAATATCGCGTTCAGCGCGGTGCTGGTCATCTACAATCACCGGCTGGCAGGATTCGGCCACCTGGCAGTCGCCGCGCTGGGACTGGGGTTCAGAATCAACGGTGTCCTGCTGATGGCCCTCTTCGGGATAGGACACGGGGTGATGCCCATGATCGGGTTCAATTACGGGGCACGAAATTATGCCCGTATCAGAGAAATATCACGGGTGGCAACAAATATCTCGGTCCTTATAGGAGGAGTGAGCTCCGTCTTCATCGAACTGTTCGCCCATCCGCTCCTGGCGGCTTTCACCGACGATCCCGAGCTTCTCGCCGTCGCCGTCCCCGCGCTGAGAATCTTTGTCGCCACACAGATACTCCTCGGACCGATGATCGCATGGATCAATGTGTTCATGGGTCTGGGAAAGGGACTGGCTTCCATGGTGCTTCTGGTCGGTCGCCAGGTTGTGTGTATCGTGCCTCTGATTTACGTCCTGCCCCTGTGGTTCGGGCTCAACGGCGTGTGGCTGGCGCAGCCGGTCGCAAATATCGTATGGTTCTTTATAATACTGTTCTGGATGGCACGGGAGCTTCGCCGGCTCGGAGGGAAGTGATCCGGCCTATCCTCCCTGGAATATCCTGTAAAATTTCATAACTCTGCGCACGTAGTCCTCCGTCTCGGGTATCGGAGGAATTCCCTTGAATCGTTCAACGCTCTCAATCCCGGCATTGTAAGCGGCGAGTGCCAGGCGAACACTGCCGTTGAATCGATCCAGGAGCCGCCGCAGGTGAAGTGCCCCTCCCATAATATTCTCGTGCGGATCAAAGGGGTCTTGTATCTTGAGGGCTTTGAAGTTCGAGGGCATAATCTGCATCAGCCCCTTCGCCCCTTTCTCCGACACGGCCCGGGGATCAAAATCCGATTCAGCCTTTACGACGGCCTTGATCAGCGGAAAGGGGATATCGTGTTTCCGTGACGCCTCCCGGAGATGTCCGTCGTATCTTTTCGTCGAACGCGGTCCGGAAAATCGTTTTCTTTCTTTGATAATAACCCGATAGGTGTCGGTCGGCGGGATCAGGTTGGTAAAACAGGGGATTCCCTCTTCGTCCAGATACCGGTAGACATCCGCGTGGAGGGGCACTGCGGTTGTACACAGGAACAGCACGGCGGTCAGAATTACCACATGGAAGACACATCTATGGTTTCGGGACGCCATCCCTTTCAGATCTCCTCCCTTTTCGGAACCGGGCTTACGTGTGATAACACCCGCAGGCGGGTCAATCCAGGAGATGAACGAACATACCGCTGCGGAGCTTCGGCTCGAACCAGGTGGATTTCGGCGGCATCGTCTCGCCCCGGTCGGCGATCTGCATGATCTGATCCATGGTCGTGGGATAGAGGGAGAAGGCCACCGCGTATTCACCGGAGTTCACGAGTTTCTCCAGCTCGTCCATTCCCCGTATCCCCCCCACGAAGATCAGCCTCTCGTCGCCGCGGGGATCGTCGATCCCGAGTACCGGTCTCAAAAGATTGTCCTGCAGGAGCGATACGTCCAGTTCCGCAACCGGGTCATCCCCCGTGAGATCTTTTTTCTCTATCCGGAGGCCGTACCATCTTCCCTTCAGGTACATTCCGAATTCGCCATGCCGTCGCGGCGACCGGCGGCTGAAATCACCGGAGACGGTAAAGCGCTCCCGCACCTTATCGAGGAATTCCTCCTCCCCGAGGCCGCCCAGGTCTCTGACCACCCGGTTGTAGTCCATGATCATGAGTTGATCGTGGGGGAATACCACGGCCATTATCCGGTTGTACTCCTCCGTCCCGTTGTGGGCGGGGTTCGCCTCCCGGCGCATCCGTGCAACCGTGGCGGCCGCGGCCGTCCGATGATGACCGTCGGCTATATACAGTGAATCCAGTTGGCGGAATCCCTGTTCGATCCCTTCAATGGTCCCCTCATCATCCACGACCCATACGCTGTGACCGATACCGTCATCGGCCGTAAAATCATATTCAGGATCGCCGGTGACGATCTCCCGCACGATACTGTCGATGGCCTCCGTCGCCCGGTATGTCAGGTAGAGGGGACCCGTCTGCGCACCCACCCGGTCTATGTGTCTCGTCCGGTCGGCCTCTTTGTCTCTCCGTGTCAGTTCGTGCCGCTTGATAACCCCCGATTCGTAATCGGCCACATCGACGCAGCCGACGATTCCGTACTGAACGTGATCCCCCATCCTCTGCCGGTAGATATAGAAACAGGCCTTCTCGTCCCGAAACAGCGTCCCTTCGCTCAGGAAGGTGTACAGGTTTTCCCGCGCCCGTTCATACACCTCCTCGCAGTCGGCGGCGATATCGTCCGGGGAGTCAACTTCGGATTTCACGATACGGAGGAAACTCTTTGCGTTCTCGCGGGTCAGCAGCCGGGCCTCGCGTGAATCGATCACATCATAGGGATAGGATGCGACATCCTTGACATATTGTCTCTGCGGCCTTACGGCCCGGAACGGCTTCACTCCAACCATCGTAACCATCCTTCTTCTATTTGGGCACCTTCTAACACAGTCGACATCTTCAAGGCAATATCTTTGCCGAAAATCTGCCGGTCCACCCACACCCGCTTGCAAAATTCCCCTTTGGATAGTATGAATCTCGCAGAGCGAAACACCACAAAGGGGGAGAAACGCATGACAAGCAGAGTCTTTATACACGGGTTGGAGGGGAGCAGTCAGGGAACCAAGTCACAATTTTTCAGGAAGCGATATCCCGACATGATCATAGAGGATTACACGGGGAGCCTCAAGAGAAGAATGGACAAGCTCCGCCGGATACTGACCGGCAAGAAAGATCTTATCCTGGTCGGTTCCAGTTATGGGGGTCTGATGGCCGCTATGTACGCCTGTGACAATGAACCAGCGATCAAGAGACTCATCCTCCTGGCCCCGGCCCTCGATCTGGAGGAGTTCAGACCCTATCTGACCCGAGAGCTCGCCGTGCCTACCATCCTGTATCACGGCAGTCGTGACGATGTCGTCCCCCCGGGTGAGGTACGCGGGATCGCCGCACGGGTTTTTACGGACCTGACCCACCACGTTGTGGATGATGATCACCCGCTCAGCGGGACGTTCCCGTCCTTTGACTGGGACGCTCTGCTCGCCGATTAGGGTCTTGACTCTTCCGCGAAAGTAGGGTAACCGAACACCCGGAGACTACAACACCATGTATTCAAAAAAGATAGTCATTCGCTATGGCGCCGAGATTGTTGATAAGCCCGTGGTGTATAGCCTGGTAAAGGATTTCGACCTTGCCTTCAACATCATGAGGGCACGGATATCGCCGAGAAGAGAAGGGGTGATGGTCCTGGACCTGACCGGCACGAAGAAGAACTTTGACCGGGCCATCCGCTACCTCAGAGACCTGGATCTGAGCGTCGAACCACTCTCAAAGAGCGTGACCCGAAATATCGACAGGTGCGTGCACTGCGGCTCATGCCTGGCATTCTGCTCAGCCGGGGCCCTCTATCTCGATAGCAACACCATGGAGGTCGTCTTCGACCCCGAAAAGTGCAGCGGCTGTGAACTGTGCGTCAAGGCCTGCCCCACACGGGCGATGACCATCAACCTCCTGTAGACATCCCTCCTTTCGACCCCCTTATCTCAAAATATTTTTTGGGTGTACCTCCTCGTTTTTCCGAAGGGTTAATCCTCAGGATTTTATTTTCAGACAATTAAACGGAAAATAGTTCTTGACAACTTTTCAAGACAAGGGTACTCAGGAGTCAAATAACCGGCCGGCTGGCCGGTCGAAAACCGGCCAATTGGCCGGTTACTCCAGATGTTGCTTCACAGATGAGGACCCTTAACGGTATCGTTGGAGGAATGCTCAATCATGTTCGGAAGAAACCTGGAAGAGAAAAAAAAGCACATCGCCAAGCTGGCCGGAGAGATCTTTTTCGCCAAAGGGTTTAAGGAATCTTCTCTTCATGATATTTCAATCAAGGGGAATATAAGCAAGGCCGGCATCTATCACTATTTCAAAGCAAAAGAAGACATCCTCTCCTACATCCTCCTTCAAAACACGGATGACGGCATCAAGGCGCTTGAAGCATCCCTCAGAAAGAGCGAAAAGCGGCAGGTATCCCCCCAGGAATCACTCAGAGAACTCATTAAGACCTACGCGGCCTATCTACTGAAAAACTGGAAAAACAGTCTGCTGGTTCTCCGTGAACGCCACCAGCTTTCGGGAAAAAGCAGGAAAACACTGCAGGAAAAAGAACGGACTCTCTTTATGCTTCTGAGAGATCAATTGCACGGCGTTGCCGATATAAACAGGGCAATCGATCTCAACCTCGCCACATTCCACGTCTTATCGTCTGTTCATTGGATGGGGTATTGGTTTGATGAAAAAGGTCCTCTCTCCAAAGCCGAGGCGATCGATCAGACCATTGATATTATCTTCAGCGGGATCCTGAACAAATAAACCTGAAAAGGGGCGGAGCATGATGCCGGAGCTTATACTTGAAAGGGTTGGTTTGCGTTTTGGTGGTCTGCAGGCACTTGACGACGTGAGTTTTCTGGTCGAGAGGAATGAAATCCTGGCGATCATCGGACCGAATGGGGCCGGCAAGACATCCCTTCTCAATTGCATCAGCGGTTTTTACAAACCCCAGCAGGGAGACATATTCTTTAACGGCGTGGACCTTATAAAAACGCCGATCCACCGGAGAACGAGACAGGGAGTAGCCCGCACTTTCCAGAACATCGAATTATTCAACGGCTTAACGGCATTGGAAAATATCCTGGCCGCTCGACACATACACTTTGAAACGGGTGTTGTGCGGACGGCACTTCACTACGGCAAAGCCCGCCGTGATGAAGTGCACCACAGGGAAATCGTCGAACAGATAATCGATTTTCTGGAGATCAAACCGGTCAGAAAGAAGGTTGTCGGATCGCTTCCGTATGGGATGAGGAAACGGGTGGAACTGGGACGGGCGCTGGCAATAGAACCGACGCTCCTCCTCCTGGATGAGCCCATGTCGGGAATGAATGTTGAGGAAAAAGAGGACATGGCACGGTTCATCATCGATATCTATGAAGAAAAAGAGATCCCGATAATTCTCATAGAGCATGACATGGGTGTTGTCATGGATATATCGGATCGCGTCATCGTCCTAGATTTCGGGAAAAAGATCGCTGAGGGATCACCGGAAGAAATTGTACAGAGCAAAGAGGTGATCAACGCATACCTGGGCCAGTAACTTTCGGGGGGAATTAAAAGTATAATGAATGATTACGATACCTTTCCCAAGCTTCTCGTGCGGCAGTACGAACAATGGCCTGACACCGTGGCCATGAGGAAAAAAGATTTCGGAATCTGGAAAGAGCACACCTGGCGGGACAGCTATGAGAACATGCGATACCTGTCGCTGTGCCTCCTCCACTTGGGGCTCAGACGCGGCGACAAGGTGGCCGTGATCGGAGAAAACGAACCGGAGTGGTTTTGGGCGGAATTCGCGGCGCAGGCGGCCGGAGGTATACTGGTCGGCATCTACACTGATATGGTCCCGTCCCAGGTCGAATTCATGTTCAGCCATTCGGAATCGACCTTCGCCGTGGCGAACGACCAGGAACAGGTCGATAAGTTCCTCGAAATCAAGGACCGGATTCCGGCGCTCAAAAAGATCATCTACTGGGACCCCAGGGGGTTGAGACACTATAACGACCCCCTCCTTCTGTCTTACGAAGAAGCAATAGAACTGGGCAAGACCTACGAAAAAAAGCACCCCGACGCCTTCGAGCAAAACGTCAGTCAGGGCCGCGCCGACGACATAGCGGCCCTGTACTATACGTCAGGGACCTCGGGAGAGCCGAAGGCGGGGATGGTTTCCCACCGGTCGCTCATCAGTTCGGGGACGTCATTCCTAGACTACAATTCCCTCACCAACAAAGACAATTTATTTTCATATCTCCCGGCGGCATGGATCGGAGAAGGGATGTTCGGCACCTCTGCTCATCTTGTGGGGGGGGTGGTGCTCAATTTCGCGGAGGAACCGGAAACGGTGCAGGAGGATATGCGGGAGATCGGGTCGCATGTCGTATCCTACGGGCCGCGACAGTGGGAGGACATGGCGGGGATCATCCAGGTGAAGATCCACGAAGCCGCCCCGCTCAACAGGTTCCTCTACCGGCTCTTTCTCCGGGTGGGGTACATGCGGGGGGAATTGATCGAACAGGGGGTCAGAGGAAATCTGCTCCAAAGACTGCTCATCGTCCTCGGCGACACACTTGTCTTTTATCCGCTGCGCGAGAATTTCGGACTGCGCAACTGCAGGATCGCCACAACAGGGAGCGCCGCCATGAGCGTCGACACCTTCCGGTTCTGGAGCGCTCTGGGTGTTCGTCTCAAACAAGTGTACGGAAGCACCGAGGCGGGCTTTGTGGCCGGCCACCGCTCCGAGGAGATATTTTTTGAGACACTGGGCAATATCAGCACCTCCGCCGAGGTCTCCATATCGGAGGATCAGGAGATCCTGGTCAGGGGGCCCCAGATCTTTTCGGGGTACTTCAAGGATCCCGAAAAGACGGAGGAGACCATGCAGGATGGGTGGGTGCGAACGGGCGATGCCGGGTTCATCGATAAAAAAGGGCACCTGGTCTTTCTGGATCGTCTCAAGGATCTGAGCGCCCTTGCAGACGGAACGCGATACGCTCCGCAGTATATCGAGGGACGGCTACGCTTCAGCCCCTATATCAAGGACGCCATGGTCCTGGGTGGAGAGACCAGGGAATACATCACCGTCATTATCATCATCGATTTTGAGAATGTGGGCAAATGGGCGGAGGAAAATCACATCAATTACACGACCTTTGCCGCCCTGTCGCAGAAGGCCGAGGTGGGCGGCCTCATCAGCCAGGACATCCTGCGGGTCAACGAAGGATTCCCCGATGAGACAAAGGTAAAAAAATTCGTCCTGCTTCACAAGGAATTCGATCCCGATGAGGAGGAACTGACACGGACACGGAAGCTCCGCAGGGGCTTTATGGAAGAGAGATACCGTGAGCTGGTCGAGGCAATCTACCGGGGAGACCCCGGCGTTGACATCGAAACACAGGTCAAATACCAGGACGGGAGACAGGCGACAATGAAGACACATATACGAATCTGGACACCCGGGGAGGAGCAGCCATGATTAACCTGATTCAACTTCTCACAACGGGCGTATCCGTGGGCGTCATCTACGGCCTCATAGCCGTGGGATTCGTCTTGATCTACAAGTCGTCACAGATATTCAATTTTGCCCAGGGCGAGATGGTCATGGTAGGCGCCTTTCTCATGTGGACCTTTCTCGTGGCCGTGGGGACACCCCTGTGGCTGGGGATCATTCTGGTCTTCGGCATCGTCGGCCTTGCCGGATACGGACTGGAACGCTTTCCCCTCCGTCCGATGATCGGTCAGCCGATTCTCGCAACCATCATGATTACCATGGGAATCGCCGTCTTTCTCCGGGGACTGGCCATCCTCCTGTGGGCCAGCAATATCGACATCAAATTCCCGTCGTTTGTCACCGAGAGGATGATCAATGTCTTCGGCATTCCTCTTTCCAATGTCATGCTGGGAAGTTTCTTCTTCGCCCTCATTCTGGTTGTTGCTCTAAGCCTTTTCTTTGCCTATTCGAGAACCGGCCTTCACATGCGGGCGGCCGCGGAGAATCATCAGCTGGCCCAGAGCATGGGGATACGGGTGACGCGGGCCATTGCGCAATCATGGGCAATAGCGGCCATCGTTTCGACAGCAGGCGGCTTTCTCCTGGGATATATGCGGGGCATCGATTTCGGATTGTCCGAGATCGGCCTGATAGCGATGGCTGCGGCGCTCGTCGGCGGCCTGGAGTCGTTCAAGGGGGCGATGCTGGGGGGCGTGATTATCGGTGTCGCCGAGACACTCACCGGCTGCTACATCGGCCACGGGCTGAAGGAAGTCGTCCCCTTTGTCATCATGGTCTTTGTCCTTATCTATAAACCCTATGGCCTCTTTGGACTGGAGAGAATCGAGAGAGTGTAACCATGAGAAGAGTATCCGGCGTATTCGACACCTCCTATTTTCAGGACATGATGGTATTCAGAACGAAATATCACCTTGTGGGCATTGGTACGTTAATTGCCGCTTTCCTGATGCTGCCGATCTTTGCCGGCGATTTCTGGCTCGCCTTTATCAGCACCACGGCGGTAACGGTGATCGCCCTTCAGGGACTCAACATCCTCAGCGGATACTGCGGACAGATATCGATCGGTCAGACGGCCTTCATGGCCGTCGGGGCCTACTCCTCGGCTATTCTTGCCGGGAGATTCGGCCTGCCCTTCTGGCTGTGCCTGCCCTGTGCCGGTCTGGGTGCCGGCCTTGTGGGGATGCTGTTCGGTCTCACCTCCCTCAGGATCAAGGGATACTACCTCGCGCTGGCGACCATCGCGGCCCAGTTTATCATCATCTATATGATCAAGACACCCTTCCCGGAGATAACGGGGGGAGCCATCGCACTGCACGTCCCGGACGTGACGGTGGGCGGCTTTATCTTCGAGACCGAGACCCATTTCTACTATCTCATCATAGCCTTCACGATCCTGATGACATTCTTCGCCAAGAGCCTGATGCGGAGCCATTTCGGCCGGGCCTTCATTGCCATCCGTGACAACGATATCGCCGCCGAGGCCATGGGGATGAACCTGTACAGGTACAAGCTTCTGGCCTTCTTCATCGGCTGTTTCTATGCCGGTGTGGCGGGGTCCCTCTGGGCCGCCTATGCGCGGGTGATCTCTCCCGACGATTTTACCCTCATGAACTCGATCTGGCAGATGGGGATGCTGATCGTGGGCGGGCTGGGAAGCACGCTGGGCCCCTTTTTCGGGGCACTGTTCATCAAACTGCTCAACGAGCTCTGCGTCGTTGCCGGTCCCTTTATCACATCGATTATTCCCCAGATCGGCGCCCAGCTCTCCGCATCTCTCGTCGAAATGTCGTTCGGTATTACGATTGTACTCTTCCTGGTGTACGAACCCAGGGGTATAGCCCACAGATGGGAGATTCTGAAGGAATCGTACCGTATGTGGCCCTTTTCTTATTAAGACAACACGCAGCATACGAGAAAAAAGGAGGTAGGCAATGAAAGTAAACAAGGGATTGGTTATCATCGCAATCGTTCTTCTTTCGCTGGCTCTCAGTATCAACGGTGGGCTGGCCGAAGAAAAGGGTCCGGTAAATTTTGTCTATGTTACCGACCTGACCGGGCCGGCTCATGCCCAGGCGGCACCCCTCGGATGGGCGATCGAGGATTATTTCAACTGGCGCAACCAGCATGGTGGAATCAATGGCCACCCCGCAAAGGTGGAACTCGTCGACACCAAATACAAGCTCCCGCTGATGCGCACGGCCTACACCAGGCAGAAAAACCGTGAGCATACGACGATTTCATTCGACTCTCTCTCCGGAGGCATCGAAGCGCTCAAGCATCAGTTCGCGAAGGATAAGATACCGGTTCTCATGATTACCGGTCATGGTCCGGCGCTCTACCCCGTCTCCTGGGTTGTATCAATGTTGCCGCCGTATGATGATACCCTGTGCATGATGGCGGACTGGATCGTCGCGAACTGGAAGGAAAAGAGAAAACCGAGACTGGCCCTCCTGCTGGGCGATTACGCATCGGGAAGATCACCGGAAATGGCCAAATGGTATTGCGAACAAAAGGGAATCGATATCGTGGATGTCGAATACTGCCCCCTCCTCCCAACCGATACGAGTGACCTCCTCATCCGCATCAGAAACGCAAAACCGGATTTTGTCTACGACACACTCATGCCCGGACAGCTCAAGGTCGTTTTACGGGACCGACTCAAACTCGGGATCAAGACCCCTCAGGTCGGTTTTGTCTTTAACTCCTACCTAGTCAAGAGAACGGTTCCCCCAGAGGCGTATGACGGATACATGGGGTTCCAGCTGACCGGTTCGTGGTGGGAAAAGGATATCCCGGGCGTTCAGCTTGCCTATGAACTCTATAAAAAACGGGGCCCGGTGCCCCCCTATGTCTATATCGTAGCCCTTGGCGCCGCGATGATCTGGGAAGAGGCGGTGGAGAACGCTATCAGCAACGTGGGATACGACAAGCTGAACGGACAGGCCATACTGGACGGCTATCTGGATATCAGCAACTTTACCGCTATGGGGTTATTCAAAAATGTCACGTACGCCAAGGATGATTTGCGCGGCTGCAAGTGGCTCAAGATATGCCAGTTGCAGAAAGACGGCTCCGTTTCCAATGTATCCGACTGGATGGAAGCACCCTGGAACCTGAAATTGAAGGCCGAGAGCGGGAAATAGCGCGATAAGCCGACCGTTGGAAAACCAGTTCCCCTGATCATAACGATCAGGGGAACACAATCTAATCAGACTAACGCATGGAGGAAATAATGGAAAAGGTAACCTTTGAATCCGTGAATCCGGGTGATGTTCTTCCCCCTTTCACCAGATCAGTTAATCAGGAGACATTTTGGAAATATGCCGTGGCGTCTTTTGACTACAACCCGCTGCACAATGAACCCGACTGGGTAAAAACGGCCGCACCCTTTAAGATACCCTTTACGGTGGGCCACGGCATGATGACCCTCTCCTTTATGACGTCCGTTGTCACAACCTGGGCCCTTCCGTCGATGCTTCATATCAGAAAGATGACTTCAAAATTCACGCGGCCCGTTGAGCAGGGATGGGAAGTCCGGTGTTCGGGGGTTGTTTCGGAAAAGCACTATATCACAAAGGGGAAAAATTTCGTGACCGTTGAGGTAACGGCAGAGAACCAGGATGGTGCCCTGCTGGGAATCAGCGAAATGGAAGTTGTTTTTCCCGATTAGAGGGATTGCCTGTTACAGACCGAACAATGTTACAATAGAGCGAAAGGAGCTTGAACATGAGTCACGCCGATCTGGCTAAATATTTCAAGACCGAAAAACAAATGGAATTCAGTACCGATTTCTTTACCAACGCCGAGAATTATGAGGTATGGGATGAGATCGACTTCGCCAATCTGGAAGAGGTCGACGGTGAGAATACCTTCGAAATCAAGGCGGAGGATGTCACGTTTTACGCGGAAGGATGCCTGGATGACAATCCCCTCATGACCGATGAGGAATACGCCACGAATTCCCCGTACGGGGGGCTGGTGCCCCATCCGATCTTTATAACGACGATCTGCTTCTGGTGTGTAGGCGTCAAGGGTAAAGGCAACTGGATCAGGACGCCCGGAGCCAGGAATCCCGGACAGGTCATAGAATTCTACGAAAACTTTAGGGTGGGGGAAATCATTCATGTGAAAATGAAGCCCCACGACCGCTATATCAAGCGCGGCAAATGCTATCTTCAGTATCAGATGGATGCCTATAATCAGGACGATGTCCTGAAATGCAGGATGTACGCGACACTGATACTCCCCCGCACGCGGGAAGATATCAGAAAGTTCCTCAAGGGAATCCGCGGGCTGGAGGATTAAGGCGATCGTCTGTCTGGTCATGATTATACACTCTTGAGGGGGCCCTTATCAGAGGGCTCCCCCTTTGCACAGGACACGCCGGAGTTCCGATATGCTGAAATTGAACAATATCGAAGTCAGGTATTCCAAGGTTATTCTCGTCTTGAAGGGAATCAGCCTGGAGGTCCCCCAGGGGGCGATTATCGCGATGCTGGGGGGAAACGGGGCCGGCAAGACTACCACCCTGAAGGCGATATCCGGCCTGCTCAGGACGGAAGAGGGGGAAGTCACCGACGGGAGCATCGAATTCAATGAAGAGCTTATCCACAGGCACGGCCCGGAGGATATTGCCCGAAAGGGCATCATACAGGTCATGGAGGGGGGGCATGTCCTCGAGCACCTGACGGTGGAAGAGAATCTGAGGGCCGGAGCCGCCGTGATTCGATCCCGGAGCACGATCAGGAACGATCTGGAAATGGTGTATGACTATTTCCCGAAACTGAAGGACCTGCGCAAGGCGACAAGCGGCTACATATCGGGCGGGGAGCGGCAGATGCTCGGCATCGGCCGTGCCCTGATGGCGCACCCCAAGCTGATACTGCTCGATGAACCTTCACTCGGACTCGCCCCCCTGCTGGTCGCTACCATCTTCGAGATCATCAAGAAGATCAACCAGAAAGAAAATACCTCCGTCCTCCTCGTCGAGCAGAATGCGCGTGCGGCACTGTCCGTGGCGGAGTACGGATATGTCATTGAAAATGGCCGTGTTGTGCTCGACGGGCCGGCCGATACACTCAGGGAAAACGAGGACGTCAAGGAATTCTACCTTGGACTGTCGGCGGTCGGTGAGAGGAAGAGCTACCGCGATGTTAAACACTATAAACGCAGGAAGAGATGGCTGTGATAGAGAAGAAAGGACGCCAATGATCGATAAATATTTTGGCCTGCATGGAAAGACAGCCATGGTCACGGGCGCAAGCAGAGGGCTTGGCAGGGCTATCGCAATCGGCATGGCCGAAGCGGGAGCGGATGTCATCGCCGTCAGTCGTGATATGCAGCGTCTCGCGGAAACCGCCGACGGGATCAGGTCCCTGGGCAGGGAGGCCCTGGTGGTCCAGGCGGATATCGGGAATGCCGATGAGGTGAAAGAGACCGTCGACAGGGGGGTGGATCGCTTCGGAAAAATCGATATCCTGATAAACAACGCCGGTATATCGGGACCGATGAAGCTGTTTTCGGACCTGACGGATCAGGAGTGGCTGGAGGTTCTCAATACGAATCTTCAGGGCACCTTCAACTGTACTAGGCATGTTTCGTCCCATATGATACAGCAGAAAAGTGGAAAGGTTGTCAATGTCGCCTCGGTGCTCGGGACGATCGGGAGTTACTATTCATCGGTCTACAGCATGACCAAGGCGGCCATCATCCAAATGACACGAAATCTGGCCCTGGAATGGGCCCGGCACAATATCACTGTGAACACGATCGCCCCTGGGGTCTTTGACACGGATATGATACAGGCACAGTTGCAGTTCCCCAAGGCGAAGGAGGCCCTGATCAGAAACATCCCCCTGAGAAGATTCGGAACCCCCGGCGAGATTGTCGGCCTGGCGATTCTCTTGTCTTCTCCGGCGTCAAGTTACATTACGGGATCCGTCTTCCCGATCGACGGCGGGTTCGCATCGTCAAAGATGTAGCGGGCCCGATACGCTTTCCCGCAGAGCGTATCCAGGATGACAGAACTGATCTTTTTCTACACGAAAGAACCGATGAGAGGTGTGACAATGGATCAGCGTGATTTTACGATATACGACATGATAGCCCGAAACGCCCTTCTATACCCCGTGAAAGATGCCTTTGTCTCTGGCGATAACCGCACCACCTTCAAGACCTATCAAAAGCAGTGCGACCAGTACGCCGCCGGTCTCACCGCCGAAGGGATCGGAATGGGTCACCGGATTGCCGTCATATCAGGGAACTGTGACGAATTTATGATCCTGTGCGGCGCTGCGGCGAAAATCGGTGCTATCGTGGTTCCCCTCAACTGGAGGCTCAACGGGGAGGAGATCGGATACATATTGAATGACTGCAAGCCGACACACCTGTTCATCAGTAAAGAGTTTCAGAAGTTGAGCGCAGAGGCATCGCAACAGGTAAACTCAATCAAAAAACGGTATGTCTTCAATCCCGACGGTGAGGTGGGGGGGTATATCCCCTTTACAAATCTCTGCCTACAGGGGGTGCATGAACAAGAATCCGCCACTTCCCGTGATGTCCCCTACATGATCATCTATACCGCCGCCGTCGGAGGGAGACCGAGAGGGTGTCTCCTCAGTCAGTCAAACATCACCGCAGTGAGCCTCCAGCTGGTCCACCTGCTACAGCTTGACAGGAGGGACTGTCACATATGCATACTCCCCCTGTTTCATATCGGCGGCTTCTCGATGACCGTAGCGACGATGCAGCAGGGTGGGAAAAACGTACTTCTGGACCGCTTTGATCCCCCGTTCGTCCTCGATCGTATAGAAAAGGAAGGGGGCACATTTTTTGGAACCTTTCCCCCGATCCTCGCATCAATTCTTGAAGCGCAGGAGAAAGGGTCGTATGACCTGTCAACGTTGCGGGGTGTCGGCGGCATGGACAGCCCGGAGACCATCGAACGATTCCTGAAAAAGAATGATCACGCCGTCTTTTACAGCCTCTACGGCCAGACGGAGGCAATGCCTGTTTCGGGGTGCAATTTTATGGAGAAACCGGGCAGTATCGGGCCGCCGGTGGTCCAGACGCGAGTCGCACTCTTTGACGATTGCGACAATGAAGTGTCACCGGGGACACCGGGGGAGATCTGCGTCCGTTCGCCCGCCGTGTTTCAGGGCTACTGGAAGATGGAAGAAGAAACGGCATACACCTTTCGGAACGGATGGCACCACACGGGAGACATGGGGCGCATCGACGAGGACGGCTTCCTGTGGTATGCGGGCCGAAAACCTGAAAAGGAACTGATAAAGCCCGGCGGCGAAAACGTCTACCCCGTGGAAGTCGAGGACGTGATTCTCAGTCACGGATCAGTCAGGGACGTCTGCGTCATCGGGGTTCCCGATCCGGAGTGGGGAGAAGCCGTCAAGGCGATCTGCGTTCTTGAAGAAGGTCGTGCCATCGGCGCTGATGAGTTGATCGACTTCGTGGCATCAAAGATCGCCCGGTATAAAAAACCCAAGCATGTCCTTTTTGTTGAAAACCTGCCGAGAACCGATGACGGCACAATAGATCGGGAACAGGTCAAAAAAAATTACGCAGACGCGGACTGATCCACTGTATCGCTTCCGGGGTTCTGTCCGTGATCCCTTATCGGGAAAGCCTTTCCCGACGCCTCACGACGGGCATGAGACTGAAAGCCCCCGCCTTCTCGGGCGGCCTGCGGCTTTCCACTGGAGGATCGCCCCGGGACAGGACTCCTACTTCTTCTCCGGGGGGAGCCTCTTTTCCTTGATCGTTTCCCCCATTTTCTCGACCACGTCCTTTCCCGCTTCGATCACCCGCTCGCGCTGATCACCGATTTTGTCGACCATCTCCCGCACACTCTCGGGGAATTTCTCGGGCTCACCGCTGTAGTGATAGTACCCGTAGAGGGCAACAAGCCCGATCACGACAAGCACCAGGCCGGTTATCAGGATCAGCTTCAGCGTCTTCCTGATGACAAAGTAGATAAACAGGAGCGCGGCTGCGAGGGTGATAATAAGAATTACCGGATGGGCTGAAAGATAATTGACAAGATCATCCACAACTATAACCTCCTGAATGTGATGACTTCCTCACATATGGCCGTTACGGAACAGCAACCCACGTCTGCAGCGCGTCTATAATCTTCACTGCCTGGTCTGCGCTCGATATATTGAACTTGCTCTGCTGGCGGTATTCACCGTTCATCTTGCGGTACCGACGGATCGTAAAGCGCTCCGGGCCGTATTCACCCTTCGCGCGGTTCCAGTCCTGATACCTGAATATCAGCGTCGCCCATGCCCCTTTTGACAGGACCACCTTGTCCAGTTCCTTGACGATGAGGATACCGTCCTCTTCATACTGTACCGTAAGTTCGTTCACATCCGAAGCCATACATCCCCCTTCATCCCGCGTATAGTCTGTTCATCCGATCAACGATCAGGTCTCCCATCTTTGCACTGTGCGTCTCTCTGTTGCTGGACATCATCTGCGTATCCACACCCGGGATAAGGCCGGTCATCCTGTTTACGATATCCAGGCCGTGCAGGGTATCGCTCTTCGCGCCGACGATCAGTACCGGAGAGGTGATCTTCGGCAGCTTTTCCCAGAGGCTGTAGTCTTTTATCGCAAAGGCGTTCGCCTTGAGCCTCCCCGGTTCCGCGGCATCGAGGGTCCCCTCGTACTTCTTCGCCTGCTCCGGTTCCCTGTGTTTGTCCACTCTGACGCTACACAGGTACCACTTCAGCATGGGCTTGATCGCCGTGTACAGCGAGGGCGACACCGGTCTGAGCAGCAGGGGGAGCCAGAAGGGATAGATCAGTTCGCATATGGGCGCTATCAGAATGGCGAGACCCGGCCGTCTCCGGGCATCGCTCAGGTAATCCAGGATAACGGTCGCCCCCAGTGAACTGCCCGCAAGACAAAACGCTTTCCCCTGCCCGACCCTCTGCTCGAGGATTTCACCGATATCCCGACTCATGCGGGGCATCGAAAAATCCATCCGTCCCACGCTTCGGGGGAGCCTGGCGCTTGCCTTTTCTCTCGTCTCCACATACAGGGTCCGGTAGCGGGGCGTCAGCCTCCGCAGGACATCCTTCCAGCCATCTATCAGGGATATCCAGCCGGCGACAAAGACGACCATCGGTCTTTCGGATGTGTCGCACGGAGGGACAAACTCGATCATCCTGAGAGTAACACCGTCGGAAGTCACGACATAGTCTTCTTCCGCCCTGACATCCGGGTCGGTACACTGCGTATACGTCATCTCCCCCCTCTTTTGAGCAGTACCGCTGCCTGATTGTCTACCTCAATCTCGCCGCTGATTCAACCCCTATTATACCCCACTCTCCCGATATTCATAATAAAGTTTAAGGGTTGGCCTTCTTCGCAATATCGTCTCCTCCTTGCGCTTGCCTTTACGGCCCAAATAGGATATCGTATCTCTTCACAAAAAACGATAATGACTTCATATGGTTGAGAGGAATTTACGGACGTGGCAAAGGGCGTACTGATCGGCATAAGCGGCGGCGTTGACAGCGCCGTGGCCGCGGCGATCCTGAAGGAGGAGGGGTACCGCGTCGATGGACTGTACCTGCGAAACGGGTTTCCCGTGGGAAGCGAGGAGGCGGCGGCGGCGGTCGCGGATCGCCTGGGGTTTCCGTTCCACACGCTGGATATCGCACCGGCCTTCAGAACAGATGTCGTGAACTATTTCGCCGGAGAGTACCTGGCGGGGAGGACCCCGAATCCCTGCATCGTCTGCAACAAAATGATAAAATTCAGATATCTCCTCGAGGAGGCCCGCGCCCGGGGGCTGGACCGTATCGCGACCGGTCACTATGCACGCATCGAAGATGCCGGGGAAGATGGGTTCCGGCTCCTCAAAGGGGTCGACAGGGGAAAGGATCAGTCCTACTTCCTCTTTCAACTGGGGCAGGAGGAGCTCCGCTCCCTGCTCTTCCCCAACGGAGACCGTACAAAAAAAGAGATACAGCGGATGGCGCAGGGGCTTGCCCTCCCCCCGCGGAAGGAGAGCCAGGAGATCTGCTTCATACCGGATGACAACTACCGGACCTTTCTTGAGGACTATCCGGCCGCCCTCCCCCGCCCCGGCGACATCGTTGACAGAGAAGGAACCGTCGTGGGGAGACACGGGGGGACGCATACGGTGACGATCGGACAGCGCAGGGGGCTCAATATCGCCTCCCCCCGTCCCTACTACGTGCTTGACATCAACACCGAGCGGGACGAGGTGACCGTGGGGAGAGAGGAGGACCAGTTCGCCGGTGGTCTCATCGCGGATAACTGCTCCTGGATAGCAGGCGATCCCCCCGGCGGTGATATGCTTCATGCACGGACATACATACGCTACCGCCACCGGGGTGTCGATTCCGAGATCACCCCCCTCACAGGAGGGCGTGTGCGGGTCATATTTGCGAAACCGCAGAAGGCGGTGGCCCCCGGGCAGGCCGCGGTCTTTTTCCAGGGGAACCGCCTCCTGGGAGGGGGGTGGATCGAGAGGGGGCTGCGCAATGCTTAAGGTTGCCGTCGCCACCCTCGGGTGCAAGGTCAATCACTACGAATCCGCCGGGATCGTCGAGGAACTGGAGGCGCAGGGGATCTGTGTCGTCCCCTTCTCTTCCGTAGCCGATCTGTATATCGTCAACACCTGCACGATCACGGCGAAGACTGACTTCCAGTCACGGCAACTGGTGCGCCGGGCACACCGGACCAACCCCTCCGCACCGATCGTCGTGACCGGGTGCTACGCGCAGATCGCCCCGCAGGAGCTGGCACGGCTCCCTGGGGTGCGGATGGTGGCGGGGACGGAGATGAAGGAGCGGATCCCCGGGATTATACGGAGCGTTACCGGGGAAGGACAGCGGATCGATGTCGGCGATATATCCCTGAAGGAGACCGTCTCGGATCTGCCGGTCACGAGCTTCCCCGGTCAGACCCGGGCGTACCTGAAGGTTCAGGACGGCTGCAACGCCTTCTGCAGCTACTGCATCATACCGTACGCGAGGGGAAGGAGCCGGAGTCTCCCCGAAGGGGATGTCATCCGGCAGGCACAGGCCCTGAAAGAGGCGGGACACCGGGAGATCATCCTGACAGGGATCTGTCTGGGGGCCTACGGCCGGGATCTGCCCTCCCCGACCGACCTCCTCGGCCTCCTCAAGCGGATCGAGGCGGAGACGGATCTCGAGCGGCTGCGGATCAGCTCCTTGAACCCGACGGATATATCGGAGGAGATGATCGAGCACCTCCAGGGATCGCGCACCCTGTGCCGTCACCTCCACCTGTCGTTGCAGAGCGGCGACGACCGGATCCTGGGGCTGATGCGGAGGAATTACACGATCGGTCAGGTCAACGACCTTGTGATAAAACTCCAGACATCCATTCCGGGAATTGCCATCGGAATGGATGTTATCACGGGATTCCCCGGCGAGGGAGAGGAAGAGTTCCGCAGCACGTTCCGGTTCATTGAAAATATAAGGCTTGCGTATCTCCACGTTTTCCCCTATTCTCGGCGTCCTGGCACCGCCGCGTCCTCCTTTTCCGATCAGGTCATGAAGGCGGTCAGAAAGGAGCGCGCCGCCCTGCTGAGGGATATCGGGAACCGGAAGCGTGTGGCATTCAACGGCGGGTTTCTGGGGAAGACCCTCTCCGTCCTCGTGGAGGGAACCCCCGACAAGGAGACCGGCTGGTTGAAGGGGTTTTCGGACAACTACGTGCCGGTGCTGATCCCCGATGGTGATCCATCCTTTGCCAACCACATCGTGCAGGTGGGGGGGGATCGTATGCTCAGGGAAAAGATCGTGGGAAGGATTGTAACGGATGGATAGAGAACGGATCGAGACCCTCGAGGGGCTTTTAAGGGTGTTGGGGCATACCTTCGGTGATATCGATCTTCTTGATCTCGCGCTCACGCACGGCTCCTACGCCAACGAGAACCCGGACCTCGCCCGGGGGGACAACGAACGTCTGGAATTTCTGGGGGACGCCGTCCTGCAGCTGTGCATCAGCGACATCCTGATCGAAACCTTCTCGGGGTATACCGAGGGAGAGCTCTCAAAGGCACGGGCCTTCATGGTCAATGAACAATCCCTGGCCGGGCTGGCCCGCCGGCACCGGATCGGCGAATTCATGCACCTGGGGAGGGGGGAGGAGAAGGCCGAGGGACGGAATAAGGATTCGATCCTGGGGGATGCCTTCGAATCCCTGATCGGCGCCATTTACCTCGACGGGGGGTACGAAGCGGCCTTCAGTTTCATACGGCGGGCCTTCCGGTCCCTCGTTGACGAGTGGGCCCGGAAACCGGTATACCGGGACTATAAATCGCTCATCCAAGAGATCTGCCAGAGGAGGTTCGGGGAGATACCCCGCTACCGGATCATACAGGCATCCGGCCCCGATCATGACAAAACCTTCGAGGTGGAGCTTTCCATCGAAGATAGCCTCGCAACACGGGGGACCGGAAAGAACAAGAAAGAGGCCGAGCAGGACGCGGCCCGAAAGGCACTCGAGGCACTGAAAGAGTCGTGAGACCACTGATCATACCCATATTCGTGCTGCATAAGGGATGCCCCAACCGTTGCGTCTTCTGTAACGAGCGGATAGCCGCCGGGGACTATCCCGACAGGATCACCGCCGATACCGTCCGGGCGGTCTGCGACCGGCACCTGGGAGAGGGCGGGAGGAGATTCGACCAGATCGCCTTCTACGGGGGCAGCTTCACCGGGATGGACCCGGACTATCAGACCGAACTCCTGGACACCGCGATGTCCTACGTCGACGCAGAGATGGTGGACTCCATACGAATATCGACACGCCCCGACTATATCGATGCCGAGCGGATGGACCTGCTCGCCCGCTACCGGGTCTCCACCGTGGAGATAGGCGCCCAGTCAATGATTGACGGGGTCCTGTCCGCCGCCGGAAGGGGCCACTCATCGGAGGACGTCCGGGGCGCTCTGAGACTCCTGAAGGAGGCGGGGATACAGACCGGTGTCCATCTCATGGCGGGGCTCCCGAGTGATACCCGAGAGGGATTCGCCTATACCGTGGAGGAGATCATCAGCCTGCGTCCCGACACGGTGAGGATCCATCCGACGATCGTGTTCAAGGGCACCCTTTTGGAGCGAGCGCACCGAAGCGGCACGTACGAGCCCCTGAAACTGGACGACGCCGTCGACATGTGCAAGGGGGCGCTTCTGCGGTTTCAGGAAGCCGGGATCCCTGTCATACGATTGGGGCTTCACACGACGCAGGAGATGATCTCCGACGGTAACATCGTCGCGGGCCCCTTTCACCCGGCATTCCGGTCGCTGGTGGAGGGCTCCCTTTTCCTGGACATGGCGACGGAACTGCTGCGTTCGTCCGATGCGCGCCGCGGGGATGTTGTCTTTTCCGTGGCACCCCAGGACGTGTCGAACCTCCGGGGGATGAGAAACCGGAATATACGGATATTGAAAGAATCGTTCGGCATACCGAAGATATCTGTCAGAGAGGACACAGAGCAGGAACGGGGATCCCTGCGCATTATTTGAGGAGCTTCTTTTGTTCAAATCGGGTTTCATAGGAATAGTCGGAAGACCGAACGCGGGGAAATCCACACTGATGAATCTCGTGGTGGGTGAAAAGATAGCGATCAGCACCCATAAGCCCCAGACGACCAGGAACAGGATCATGGGGATCAGGACTACCGAGACGGGGCAGTTTATCTTCCTGGATACCCCGGGAATACACGCAGCGAGAACACCGCTTAACCGCCAGATGGTGTCGACAGCGATGAGCGTTTTCAACGACGTAAACCTGCTCCTCCTGATCACCGATGCCGGGGTACCGATCGGCAGGGACGACACGCTGATCGTCCGATCGCTCAAGGATATCTCCATACCGGTCGTTCTGGTGATCAACAAGATCGACCTGATCGCCAAAGAGCGGCTCCTCCCTCTGATCGACAGCCTCCGGGACCGATATCCCTTCGAAGAGATCGTCCCCGTCTCCGCCCTCAAAGGATTCAACGTCGACCGTCTCCTGAGCATCATCGAAAAGATCCTCCCCGAAGGGCCACACTACTTCCCGGACGACATGATAACGGATCGTCCCGAGCGCTTCCTCGCGGCTGAGATGATCCGGGAGCGGGTGACCCTCCTGACCCACAAGGAGGTGCCCTATTCGACCGCCGTCGTCATCGACTCCTTCAAGGAAGACACGGCAAAGGGTCTGCTTCGCATACAGGCAACGATCCACGTTGAAAAGGACTCACAGAAGGGAATTATCATCGGCAGGAGGGGAGCGATGCTGAAAAAGATCGGGACCGGCGCCCGCCTGGAGATGGAACGGTTTTTCAACTCCCGGGTATACCTTGAACTGTTCGTCAGGGTTCAGAAGGACTGGGCACAAGACTCGAGGATGCTGGGAGAGTTCGGGTATCCGAACGAATAGGGGACGGACAACAGATGAAACCGATTGTCGCAATCGTAGGAAGGCCCAATGTCGGGAAATCGACCCTGTTCAACCGCCTGTCTGAGACCAGAAAGGTTATCGTCATCGACCAGCCGGGGGCAACCCGGGACCGGAATTACGCGAATTCCACCTGGAACGGCAAGACCTTCATGATCATCGATACAGGGGGGTTTGAACCCGTCACCAGCGAGCGGATGCTCATACAGATGCGCGAGCAGACAAACCTGGCAATCGAGGAGGCCGATGCCATCATCTTCCTGATGGACGGACGGGAGGGTCTCACCCCGGCGGATATCGAGATCACACAGGCCCTCCGGAAGACGAAAAAGGCCGTCTTTTACACCGTCAACAAGGTCGACAACGTCAGGCAGGAGGATCTGGCCCTCGACTTCTACCGTCTGGGCGTCGATCGCCTCTATTCGATCTCCTCCCAGCACGGGCTCGGCGTCGGCGACCTGCTGGACGACGTCGTGGAGCACCTGCCGGAAATCTCCGCCGAGGAAGAGAAGGAGGAGCGGATACGAATAGCCGTCATCGGAAAACCCAATGTCGGAAAATCCTCTCTCATCAATAAAATCCTCGGATATGAGCGCACGATCGTCAATCCCACACCGGGGACCACGAGGGACGCCGTCGATACCGCCTTCGATCTGGACGGCAGAAAATATCTCTTTATAGACACCGCCGGGATTCGTAAGAAGAGCAAGGTCAGCCTGCGGCTCGAGAAATACAGCGTGATAGAAGCGATCAAGACGCTGAACCGGTGCGATATCGCCCTGATGATGGTCGACGCGCAGGAGGGGGTCACGGATCAGGACACCAAGATAGCCGGGCTGGCCTATGAGCGGGGGGTCGCCTGCATTATCATCCTCAACAAGTGGGACCTGATCGAAAAAGACAACTCCACGATCGGTACACACGTACAGCATGTCAAAGACACCCTCAAGTATCTCGATTTCGCCCCCATCATCTCCATATCGGCGCTCTCCGGACAGAGAGTGCCCAAGATATTCGACCTGATCAACGCCGTCTACGATCAGTACGCTCAGAGGGTCTCCACCTCCCTCCTGAACACCAAGCTGGGAGAGTTTACGGCAAAACTCCCCCCTCCACGCTACCGGGGCAGGCCCAACAAGATAATCTACGCGACGCAGATATCCGTCAAACCCCCCACCTTCGTCTTTTTCGTCCGTGAACCGAAGGCCGTGCACTTTTCCTACGAACGGTATCTGTCCAACAGGATCCACGAAGAGCTGGGGTTCGAACATACCCCGGTACGGCTCATATTCAGAAAAAAAGGGAAGGAACGCTAAGGGGGAGAAGATATGAAGATGGCACGATCGTTACTGCTCATCCTGGCCCTGCTTATCCTCCCGGGGGCTCCGTCGTCCGCAGGGGCGGCGGAGAAGGCCGACACCGTCAGGATCGGGGTGTATCTGCCCCTGACGGGGGCCATGGCGGCCAGGGGACAGGCCGAATATGCCGGGATCACGGTCGCGCATAAGATGAAGCCGGCGGTCCTCGGGACAGACGTAGAACTGTTTCCGATAGATACAGCGACAGAAGGGGTGGGAACGGCGGGGGCGGCGACCCGCCTGATCAGGGAGCACAAGGTCCATGCACTGATCGGGGAACCGCTGGGAAACGATCCCCTCGAGGGTTTGTCCGTCTCCGAAGGGGCGAGGAAGCCCACCGTCATCCCCTCGGTGCACCCTCCCGTGATACGGGGCAAGCGCTACGCCTTCTCTATCGCTCTCACTGACACTCTCGAGGGAGAAACCGCGGCGCGGTATGCTTTTTCCCGTCTGAAGACGGAGAAGGCGGCCGTTCTGATGAATATAGAACGGGATTATTCGATAGCCCTCGCCAATATCTTCACACGAACCTTTACCGAAGCGGGGGGGAAAATCGTCGCAGTCGCGTACTCCCGGACGGGTGATACCGATTTTACCACCCAGCTGTCATCAATCATGACGGCAAAGGCCGATGTTCTCTATCTCCCTGTCCCTCACCCCGAGATTGCCCGCATCTGCAGGCAGTCCGTCGAGATGGGGATCAACGCCCACATGATCGCTTCCTCCGACGCCCACACTCCCGGACTCATCACGGCGGGGGGTGAACATGTGAAGGGAGTCATACTGACCAGTGATTTCGGAACCGGGGGGGAGAGCGCGGATGTCGCAGCGGCATACGCCGATACGTTCGAAAAGGAGACCGGGGGGCGGGCGGGGCGATTGGACGCCCTCGGAGCGGATGCATATTTCCTGTTGCTGGACGCCATAGAGCGGGGCCGATCCACGGCGGGATCGAAGATGCGGCAGGCCCTCGCTCGCACCAAGGGATTCAGAGGGATATCCGGTGTCATGAACATGGGTGGGGGAAGAAATGCGGTAAAGGGTGTTGCGATCCTGCAGATACAGGGGGATACGTTCCGGCACCTCGAAACCCTGCCGCCCGGTAAAAAGGAGGAGCGGTAGGCCTCAGAACCCGAGATATGCCTTCTTGACATCCTCATTTGCGAGGAGGTCTTCGGAAGAATCAGCAAGGGTGATGCGGCCGTTTTCCATAACGTAGCCCCGGCCGGCTACCTTCAGCGCAAGGTTCGCGTTCTGTTCCACGAGGAAAATCGTCGTATTGTTCTCCGTATTGATCTTTTGCACGATCTCGAAGATCTGCTTGACGATAAGGGGGGCCAGACCCAGGGACGGTTCATCAAGGAGGAGGAGTTTGGGGCGTGCCATCAGGGCTCGGGATATGGCCAGCATCTGCTGTTCCCCTCCGCTCAAGGTACCGCCGGCCTGGTGACGCCTCTGCGCGAGGATCGGGAACAGCTCAAAGACATACTCCATGTCTTTCTTGATCTCCGCCTTGTCCTTCCTCAGGAAGGCCCCCATATCGAGATTTTCCACAACCGAAAGATAGGGAAAAATACGGCGCCCCTCAGGGACCTGGCATATCCCGAGTGAGACGATCCTGTCCGGGTCCATGTGCGTGATCGGCTCACCCATGAACAGTATCTCGCCCGATCGCGGCGGGACGATGCCGCAGACGGCCATGAGCGTCGTGGTCTTCCCCGCCCCGTTCGCGCCGATGAGGGTAATGATCTCCCCCTCCGCGATCTCTATAGTGACATCCTTCAGGGCCTGGATGTTGCCGTAGAAGGTCTGTATGTTCCTGAGTTTAAGCATCCGTCTCTTCTCCGAGATAGGCCTTGATGACGGCCGGATTATTCCGTATCTCTTCCGGGGTACCCTGTGCGATCTTCCTGCCATAATCCACGACGAATATCCGGTCCGACAGACTCATCACCAGCTTCATGTCGTGTTCTATCAGGAGTATGGAGATCCCCTCTTCGTCGCGGATCCGTTTTATCAGCTCGTCCAGTTCCTGTGTCTCGTTGGGGTTCATGCCGGCGGCGGGTTCATCCAAGAGAAGCAGAAAGGGCTCCGTGGCCATCGCCCTCGCTATCTCGAGGCGTCTCTGCGCCCCGTAGGGGAGGTTCTTGGCAAATTCATTGACGAAGGGGTCGAGGCCGATCTTCTCCAGGATAGCATAGCTTTCAGTAACCGCCGCCTTCTCTTCCTTCATGGTTGATCCGCCCCGGAGGACAGCACCCAGGACACCCGCGCGCATGCGGCAGTGCCGTCCGATCATCACATTCTCGAGGACCGTCATGTTGGGGAAGAGGCGGATATTCTGAAAGGTCCGGGCCAGCCCCTTTTCCGTCACCTTGTTCGGTTTCAGGCCGTTGATTCGCTTCGGTTTCTCCTTGCCCCGGACGGAGATGAGGATATCTCCCTCCGTTGGGGGGTATATCCCCGTTATGCAGTTGAAAAAGGTCGTCTTCCCCGCTCCGTTGGGGCCGATCAGGGCGACGATCTCGTTTTTCCCCACGTCCAGGTCCACGGCGTCAAGGGCGCGCAGCCCCCCGAAGTTCATACTGAGATCTTGGACTTTCAGCACCTGTTCCATGGTTCATCAACTCTCTTCGGCATTCGCCACACCTTCGAACTTGTAGGTACGGCGCACATTCGGTATCAGCCCGCCCGGGCGAAAGACCATCATCACGACGAGCAGAACACCGAAGGCAAGCATCCGAAACTCCGAGAAGGCACGCAGGTATTCGGGCATCAGGATCAGGACAAGCGCCCCGGCGATAACACCGATGATCGACCCCATCCCCCCCAAGACGACGATACAGAGGATGATGATCGACTCCCAGATGGTAAAACTCGCCGGGTTGACAAAGGTCGTCTTCGCGGCAAAGACCACGCCGCTCATCCCTGCCCACGTCGCTCCGAGGGCGAATGCCGTCAGTTTTGTCTTCGCCTTGTCGATCCCCATGGCCTGGCAGGCGATCTCGTCCTCCCTGAGTGCGATCCACGCCCTGCCGATCCTCGAGTCCTGCAGGCGGTTGACGACAAAGATCGTCAGGAGGCACAGGCCGATCATAATGTAGTAGATATATATCGTGGCATCATGGACCGACAAGTCGATCCCGAACAGGGATGGCCTCGGGATATTCGCGATCCCGCTGGGGCCGAAGGAAAATTCATTCCAGTTTTCCAGGATAATCCGTATGATTTCTCCGAACCCCAGCGTCACGATGGCGAGGTAGTCTCCGCGGAGCCGGAGGACGGGGAACCCGAGCAGTATCCCGAAGATGGCGCCCAGGCAGGCACCGATGGGGAGGATCATCCAGAAGCTCAGGCCGAAGTGGTAGTTAAGCAGGGCATAGGCATACGCCCCCACCGCGTAAAAGGCGACATACCCCAGATCGAGGAGACCCGCCAGACCGACGACGATATTGAGGCCCAGTCCCAGCATGATGTAGATCAGAGCCGATATCAGGATATTGGTCTGATACAACGAAAAGATAAAGGGGAAGATCAGGGCGAATATCCCGAGTGCGACCAGTGTCGGCCGGTAGATCGCCTTGTTCTTCAGGATTCGCTGGGCCAGGGGAATCGCCTCCCCCTCCTCTCCCGCCTCCGCCTTCCGGGTTCCGAGCTCCTTTCGCCTGATGAAATAGTGCCAGACAAAGGAGAGGAGAAAGCTTCCGACCCCGATCAGCAGCATGTTCTTCCACCGCCACTCCACGATATGCTCCACCGGATTGACGCGGATCACCATAATGGGAAATGTCAGAAACATGAACCACACGGATACCACAACGGCTTTCTTTATCTGATCAAATGTAATCAACTTCCAAGATCCTTACTAATCGTTATACCTTATGCTTCTCCGACCGTCCCAGGATACCCGCGGGCCTGAAGATCAGGATCAGGACCAGGAACAGGAAGGCGAAGACATCCTCATAATCGCTCGAGACATATCCGGTTGCGAAGCTCTCCGTCCATCCCAGGACAAAACTGCCAAGGACGGCCCCGGGTATGCTCCCGATCCCTCCCAGCACGGCTGCGACAAAGGCCTTGATGCCCGCTATGAAGCCGATATAGAAATTGATCATACCGATATGAGACGCTATCAGGACTCCCCCGATCGCCGCCGTCGCCGAACCGACGACGAAGGTAACGGAGATGACCCGGTTCACATTGATCCCCACCAGCATCGACATCGTCTTGTCCTGAGAAGCGGCCCGCATCGCCTTGCCGATATTCGTAAATTTTATCAGGATGGTGAGGAGGATCATGACAATGGCCGTCGTTATCAGAATCACGATCTCCGTCGAACCGATGATGTGCGCGTAGGGCTCCATGAACTCAAAATCGGGGATCAGGTTCGGGAAGGGAAGAAAATCGGAGGTCTGCGCCAGGAGGACATAATTCTGAAGAAAGAGAGACATCCCGATGGCGCTGATGAGGGCCGAAAGGCGCGGTGCGTTGCGCAGCGGTTTGTAGGCGATCTTCTCGACGGTATAGCCGTAAGCGGCCGAATAGATGACGGCAATGACTCCCGCTATCACGAGCATGGCAACCGTGTTCATCCCCATGAGGGTGAGAACGGATATCACGATCAGTGCCGTAAAGGCCCCGATCATATAGATTTCACCATGGGCGAAGTTGATCAGTTCGATGATGCCGTAGACCATGGTATAGCCGAGGGCGATCAGGGCGTAGATGCTTCCTCTGGTAAGTCCGCCGAGAAACAGCTCCAGAAAATAATCCATTCTAAATAACTCTGTCTTCCAACGCTTGAGCCGGACTTCTCCGGTATGACACGCATTAAAATCGGGGGGCCAGGCCCTTCACAGGCCTCCCCCCCCGATAAGATGTTCGTCCGCACTGTTCTGCCGTGCCGTATGCGTTACTTCACTTCGACATACACACCCTTCTGGACCTGGTAGATGGAGAAGCCGATCCCGATGGCATCGCCCTTCTCGTCAAACTTTATCTTTCCCAGGGGTGTTTCGACATACTCGGTCTTCAGTGCCTGCGAGACCTTCGCATAGTCGGTCGATCCCGCCTTCTCGATCGCGTTCAGCAGGGCCTGCGTCGCGGCGTAGGCGTTGAGGAAAAACGCGCCCGGATCGGCGCCGTAGGCCTTCTTGTGCGCCTCGGTAGCGGCGATCGCCAGCGGATTCTTCGACGTATCTCTCGGGCCGGTTGCATAGACTCCCTCCGCATACTTGCCGGCCACCTTGATAAAGGTGTCGTCCTTCACGCCGTCATCGGAGATGAAGGCCGTCTTCATCCTCTTCTTGCGCATCTGCATGACGATCTTTGATGCCTCGGGATGATACCCGCCGAATATCACGGCGTCCGCCTTTGAACGTCTCACCTTCTGGACAACCGCCGAGTAATCGACGGCACCCGGGGTCACACCCTCATACAGCACGACCTCGGCACGGGAATCCTTTTCCAGAAAGCCTTTTGCAAACTCAGCCAGACCCTTGCCGTAATCCCCCTTGTCGTGCAGGACAGCGATCTTTTTGGCCTTCAACACGTCAAGCGCGTAATCCACCTCGAGCCGCGCCTGGGCATCATCCGAGGCGATGGTGCGGTAAAAGTTGGGATAATCACCGCTCTGTGTCAGAGGCGGATTGGTCGCGGACGGCGACATACAGATAATATTTTCGGCCTTGTATATGCCGAGGGCAGCCTTGGTGGCGCCGCTGCAGATATGGCCCATCACGACATCGACACCTTGGGAAAGCAGTTTTGTGGCCGTGTTCGTGGCAACCTCGGGCTTGCAGACATCATCTTCAACAAGGAGAACCACCTGCTTCCCCAAAATCCCCCCCTTTGCGTTGACCTCCTTGACCACAAGCTCGGCGGCCTTCACGGATGGTATGCCGTAAGACGCAAGGTCCCCGCTGTGGGCGCCGGCGACACCCAGATTGATCGTATCGGCCGCGACTCCGACACCTGACAGCATGAACAGCGCGCATACCGAAACAGCGATAGCGATACATGCCTTTCCAAAGTATCTTTTCATGATTCCTCCGTCCTCCTCATCGTTTTATAATCATACGTCCTAAAAAGTCCCACTTATAATGGAATACAGGGGTCAAGTCAAGTAACGTCGTACTAAAAATACCTATATGAGCGGGCACCGGCACCCGTCTCCGCAGATCCGAGGATCTCGGCTGTCTGCTCGCCCCCTAAAAACGGAAGAAGAAATCCAGGAACGGATCGTCAAATCTCCTCTGCGTCTTCTTGAAACGGTAGCTGAACGATGTGATCCCTATCCCTATCAGGATGAGCACCGATGCTACGATAATCGACAAAAGCGGCGGATAAACCGCTATGAGGATACCTGCAACGATAAAGATGATTCCCAGGACCATGTCACACCTCTATTCCAAATTTTTGACGGCATCTCGAATGCGCCCCATCCCTTTCTGAATGTTTTCCATCGACGTGGCATACGAGAGACGTATGTGGGCATCGCTGCCGAACGCGACGCCGGGGACAACGGCAACATTTGCACCCTCGAGCAGGTACTCGGCAAGAGACGCCGAACCGGTTATCACGGAACCCCTGCGGCCCTTCCCGTACAGCGCAGAGACATCGGGAAAGACATAGAAGGCCCCCTCGGGATTGCGGCAGCTTACACCCGGTATGCCGTTCAGTGTATCGACGATATAGGTGCGCCTCTGGGCGAAGGCCTCAACCATCTCTCCGACGGTACCCTGATCACCGCTCAGCGCCTCAAGGGCCGCTTTCTGGGAGATCGATGTCGGATTTGAGGTGTTCTGACTCTGGATCTTCGTCATCGCCGCGATGATCTCTTCGGAACCGGCAGCGTACCCGATCCTCCACCCCGTCATGGCATACGCCTTCGAAACGCCGTTGACGACAATCGAACGACTCTTCGCCTCCTCATCGACCATGGCGATACTGGAAAAGGGAAATCCGTCATATATGATCTTTTCATAGATCTCGTCCGAGATCACGAGGATATCCTTCCGGATGACAACCTCTGCAAGGGCCTGCAGTTCATTGAGGGTATAGGTCGCCCCGGTCGGATTGGAGGGGCTGTTGAGGACAAGGGCCTTCGTCCGCGCCGTAATCGCTCCTTCGAGGTGATCAGGGGTTACCTTGAAACCGTCCGCCTCTCCCGTTTCGAGAATCACGGGCGTCGCCCCCGCAAGCAGGACGATATCCGGGTAGGAGACCCAGTAGGGGGACGGGATGATAACCTCGTCACCTTCCTCGAACAGGGCCTGCGCGAGATTGTACAGGGTATGCTTCGCGCCACAGGAGACCACGATCTCCGAACGGGTATAGGCGAGTCCGTTATCGCGCCGAAGTTTTTCAATGACGGCGTCCTTCAGTTCCGGTATGCCTCCCACCGGGGTATAGCGGGTAAAGCCGTCCCGTATCGAGCCGATTGCCGCTTCCTTGATATTCGCCGGCGTATCGAAATCGGGCTCACCGGCACCGAAACTGATAATGTCCCTCCCCTCTGCCCGGAGGGTATTCGCCTTTGCGGTAATGGCAAGTGTCGGTGAGGGCTGTATCCTTTCCACCCTTTGTGCAAGTTTCATGGCACGTTCCCTATTTCACAGAAGTCTCTCTCAACTTATCGAATTGTTCGTCATATCAGGAAATTTTTCCTTCAGTTTTTTCAGGACGACATCGGGAACCATTCCCTTGACCGATCCGCCCAACCCGGCAGCCTCCTTTACGATACCCGAATTGCAGTAGAACCAGCGGGCTCCGGTCATCAGAAATACGGTCTCTATGTTCCTGTTCAGCCTCCTGTTGATGAGAGCCAGCTGAAATTCATACTCAAAATCGGACATGGCCCTCAGGCCCCTCAGGATACAGTGAGCCTCTGATTGCTCCACATAATCCACCAGGAGACCGGAGAAGGATGCAACCTCAATCCGGGGATTGTTCCCGACCGACTCTCTAATCATGGAGATCCTCTCTTCCACGGAAAAGAGCGTCTTCTTGTTCGGATTGAGCCCGACCGTTACAATGATCTTGTCAAATACACCCAGTCCCCTCTCAATGATATCCACGTGTCCGTTCGTTATGGGGTCAAATGAACCAGGATATACCGCTACATTCGCCATCGTCTGTCCTCCATCATCTGCCTGATCTCAAAAAAGAAAGTACCGTATCCCCATACCGCCTCTGATCCGCCGGAATAAAGATGTCACCGATCGCCACCTCTTCCCTGAAGGAATGCTCCACGACCAGGATGCCTCTCTCTGCAATCAGATCGCTTACCCCGGGCAGGGTGTGAAGGTCACGTGCCAGCCCTCTGTCATAGGGAGGGTCGGCGAACACGACATCAAATCTCTGCCTGCGATCCGATAGGAGACGAATTCCTCTCTGGGCAGACATGATCATTACCTCGCACTTCTCTTCAAATCCGCACAACTCGAGATTCTTTTCAAGCACCCCTGCGTGAAGCGGCTCTCTCTCGATAAAAACGGCCCCGGCACTCCCCCTGCTCAGTGCCTCGATGCCCACGCTCCCCGCGCCGGCATAGACATCCAGGAAGAGCGCCCCTTCCATGGAGGGGAGGATATCAAAGAGTGACTCCCTGACCCTGTCGGATGTCACCCTGATCTTGTCGCTCTTCGGTGCATAGATCTTTCTGCCCCTAGCACATCCTCCCGTTACCCTCATGGATCAATCCAGATACTGACCGATCAGTATCTCCGCTATCTGTACCGCGTTCAGAGCGGCGCCTTTCCGTATATTGTCAGAGACGACCCACATATTGATCCCGTTCGGGATTGATTCGTCCTCCCTAATCCTCCCGACAAAGGTATCGTCCTTCCCCGCCGCATCACTGGCAAGGGGGTAGCTCAGTGTCGCAGGATCATCGACCACGGTGACCCCGGGGGCGGTCGCAAGGAGCCTGCGTACCTCGTCCGCGGTGATCTTTGTCCCCGTCTCGATATTGACCGCCTCCGAATGACCGTAGAAGACCGGGACCCTCACCGTCGTGGCGGTAACGGCAATGGAAGGATCCTGCAGGATTTTCTTGGTCTCATTGACCATCTTCATCTCCTCCTTGGTATACCCGTTCTCCAGAAATACATCGATGTGGGGGAGACAGTTGAAGGCTATCCGGTGCGGATACACGTTCGTCTCGGGGTCTTCCATGGACAGGAGGGCGCGCGTCTGCGCCACCAGTTCTTCGATGGCCTCCTTTCCGGTACCCGATACCGCCTGATAGGTAGACACGACGATTCGCCTGATACCGACCGCGTCATGAATCGGCTTCAGCGCTACCATCATCTGTATGGTCGAACAGTTGGGATTCGCTATAATACCTCTCTCGCGATATCCGCCTATCGCCCCGGGATTGACTTCGGGGACGACCAGAGGGATATCCGGCTCCATCCTGAAGGCGCTGGTGTTATCTATCACCACGCAGCCCTCCCGCGCCGCTATCGGCGCAAACCGCTCGCTGATGCTTCCACCGGCTGAAAAAAGCCCGATCTCTATCCCCTTGAAGGAATCATCGTTCAGGACCCTGACGGGATAGTCCCGCCCCCGGAAGGTCAGTTCCTTGCCCAGGGATCGTTCCGAGGCGAGGAGAGTAAGCTCTCCGACCGGGAAATTTCTCTGCTCCAGGGTGCGGATCATCTCTCCCCCGACGAGCCCTGTCGCTCCCACAACCGCGACACTATATTCTTTCATACAAACATCCTTTATGTATTTTGGGCGCAAGAAAGATTCTTTTCTTACAAAACCCTCACTTTCAGCCTATTAGACAGAGAGCCACATACCTATCTGTGGCTCGGCTTTACAAATCTCAATCTAAAGACACTGCAATCACAGAGATATCATCAGATCTTGTGGTGATATTCCTCCACCTCGTCCTCCTCCCGTCTCTTCGCCGCCTTGAACAGGATCCACGCAGGACCGGAGATCGCGTACCCCAAGGCAATTACAAAGAGCATGATCTGCGGTTCAAGGATAATCACAATCAGCATACAGATGATCAGGACAAAGGTCATGAAGGGCTTTCTCGAAAAGAAATTCAGGTCTTTGAAGCTGTAATACTTTATATTACTGACCATCAGCAGAGAGAGGGCGACCGTACCCGCCAGGATAGAGACGTGATGGAACGAGCCCTGTCCGCCCAGATAATAGAAGAACAGTACCGTCGTCGCGATGACAGCTGCGGCTGCCGGGATAGCCAGGCCGTTGAACACACTGCTGTCGATAATATCGATCTGTACATTGAACCGCGCGAGCCTGAGGGCTCCGCATACCACAAAGAGAAACGCGGCGAGCCACCCGTATCTCCCGAAAGACACGAGGGCCCATGAGTACGCAAGGATAGCAGGCGCAATACCGAACGCAATCAGATCGGAGAGAGAATCATACTCGCCGCCGAACCTGCTGGTCGTCTTGGTAACCCTGGCAATCTTTCCATCGAGGCCATCGAGAATGATGGACAGTATGATGGCCATGGCCGCCCGGGTAAAATCTCCCCCTATCGAGGCTATAATGGAATAAAACCCGAAAAAGAGACTCGCCGTCGTGAAAAGATTCGGAAGGATATAAATACCCTTCTTCATGTTATCGGTCTTTATCCTGGTATTCTTCTTCATATCAGATACCCTATCCTGGTCTCTCCGGCACGCACCTTGTCCCCGACCTTCACAGGGATTGTGGCGTCAAGGGGCATAAAAACTTCCAGACGCGAACCGAATTTGATAAGTCCGAAACGTTCACCCTTCTCAAGACCCATGCCTTCTGTAACCCAACAGACTATCCTGCGCGCAATCACCCCTGCTATCTGTATCGTCAGTATTCGATCTCCACCCGCCGTCTCCACAAGGATCGAATTCCTCTCGTTGAAGGCCGACGCCTTGTCGAGATTGGCGGAGAAAAACTTCCCCTGCCGATAGACAATCTCCTTGACGGTACCGGAGCAGGGGACCCGGTTCACGTGGACATTGAAGATGTTCATGAAGATGCTCACCTTGCGAACTCTCGCCCGGAGCATCTCTCCTTCTTCTACTTCTTCTATCTTGATCACCCTGCCGTCTGCGGGCGATATCACCGCCTTTTCATCCTCAGGGGTCACTCTGTCCGGATTACGGAAAAACCACAGGACAAACAGGGTAGCGACACAGAAGAAGGCGCTCACACCGCCGGCGCCCACATACGCGAAGACCCCTGCCAGAACGGCAAGCGGAATGATGAAGACAAATCCGTCGAGGGCAATGGGAAAATTTCTATTATGCATACCTGCCACCAGCTCCTGTCGTCCTCTCCATCGGATATCCCCGGGCATCACCCGTCAGGGCCGCTGTATAGTAGATAAAAGTCCCTATGTCAACCAACATTGTCCGGAACATCAATCAGCGTTTGCGGCATACGAGGGGCGAAGATAATCGGGAACGAGGGTTATTGTATCAGATATATCACCGCTGCAAAACCTCTTCCTTCCCACAAGACCCACCGCGGCCGCGCTGACCTGATTGAAACGCGACGGGGCAAAGGATGATCGGTTCGGCAGGGCGTCATCGATGAGGGTTCGATGTTTTTGAGCCCCATCACCCAGGAAGATGACATCTCCGTCGATTGTCTTCAGAAATTCATCGGGATGTATGACGCATTCCCGGAGGGTTTTTTCGTAAATATCCGGGCCGGAAAAACGGTAGAGCGCTGCGTATACCTCTCCCCTCCCGGCGTCCACCATAGGGCAGATGGCGGTCCCGGGGCCGGCATAGGCGACATTCAGGACGAGGGCATCCAGTGTACAGACACCGACAACCGGTCTTTGCAGGGCAAACGCCAACCCCTTCACGGTACTCGTCCCCACCCGCAACCCCGTAAAGGAACCAGGACCGGCGGTCACGGCAAACAGGTCGATCTGCTCCTTTTCGATCCCCACGGAGGCGAGCAACCGTTCGATCGATGGCAGGAGCACCTCCGCATGATTTCGTCCGTTCCGAACCGCGAGCTCAGCCCGGAGATTGTCGTCCTCGAGGAGCGCAACACCAGTCGTTGCAAGAGAGGTATCCACGGCAAGCGTGATCATAATCAGTACCCCAGTATCCTCGCTATGTCGTTATAGAAGACGAACAGCATCAGGAGTATCAGGAGAAAGAATCCCACCTGCTGTGCGATCTCTCTCCACCTCATGCTGACGGCCCGCCCGGTCATGGCCTCGATCAGGAAGAAGGCGATATGTCCCCCGTCGAGGACGGGGACGGGCAGGAGATTCAACACCCCCAGGTTCACGCTCAATACCGCCATCAGGAATATAAAGGGGACCAGGCCCTTGCGGACCTGTGAGCCCGCCATCTGAGCGATCAGGATGGGCCCGCCCAGTTCCTTCGGAGAAACAACACCCTGCAGTATCTTGACGATGCCGACACAGGTCAGTTTCGTCCACCCCCATGTCTGCCCGACTCCGGCAGAGAGAGCGCCGACCGGACCCTTTCTCTCCAGGACCGTTTCATCGGAGATACCGACCCCGATCCGGTAGGTATCGATCTCTTCGCCAAAGACATTTTTCGATTTCACCGGCTGGGGGGTCAGGTACAGGTCGAATACCCTGCCGCCCCGTTCTACCCGAATCTTGAGCCGCTCACCCCCGCTCTCGTCCACGGCACCGGCCAGCTCCGACCAGCGGAAGATCTCCCTGTCATTGATACCAACGATGACATCCCCGCTACGGATACCGGCATCAAAGGCCGCGCCGCCCTCCTGCACAGTCCCGACCATGGAGGTCGAGACGGGGACCCCGATAGCGTACACGACGGCAAAGGCGAGGATGGCAAAGAGAAAATTGAACAGGGGGCCTGCCGTTACGATCGCTATCCTCTTGGATACTTTCTGCTTCAGGAATGACCGCTTTTCATCCTCGGGGGACAGATCCTCTTCATCCTCCGATTCGCCCAGCATCTTGACATACCCTCCGAGGGGGATGGCGGAGAGGATGTACTCGGTCTCTCCCACCTTTCTGCCGAACAGCTTGGGACCGAAGCCGAGGGAAAATTTGAGCACGCCCACACCGGACCACTTGGCTACGAGAAAGTGCCCCAGTTCGTGCACAAAGATCAGCACCCCCAGCAGGATTATCACCGACACAACACTGATACCGATCAAGAGTTCCTTCCTTTCTCTACAACCTCCAGGGTCCTGGTCCGCGCCCATCTGTCCGCCTCGAGGACATCCTCGATGCTCCCGATCTCCCGGGTCTGATGGGATGTAAGAACCTCTTGTACCAGGAGAGGGATATCCCCAAATCCGATCCTCCCCCCGGCAAAGGCCTCCACGGCCACCTCATTCGACGCGTTCAGAACCGCCGGTGCGGTTCCACCCTCCCCGGCGGCCTCATAGGCGAGGGCCAGCGCCGGAAACCGGACAGGATCGGGGGGAAGAAAGTCCAGCGCTCCGATACCGCACAGATCGAGCGACGGCAGGGCCCCCGGCATCCGCTGGGGATACGCGAGGGCGTACGATATGGGCCCCTTCATATCGGGGACCCCCATCTGCGCCATGACGGAACCGTCGACATACTCCACCATCGAGTGCACGATACTCTGCGGGTGGACACAGACGTCTATCCGTTCCCTGTCGATACCGAACAGCCACATCGCCTCTATAATCTCGAGGCCTTTGTTCATCATCGTCGCGGAATCGATGGTAATCTTCCGACCCATCTCCCAGTTGGGGTGTCTGAGCGCATCCTCGAGGCGTATATCGTCAAACCGCTCCGCGGGCAGATTGAAAAAGGGGCCTCCCGAGGCCGTCAGGATGAGCCGCCGCACCTCTTCTCTGTTATGCCCTGCCAGACACTGAAACACGGCACTGTGTTCACTGTCGACCGGGACGATCTTCACCCCGCGCGAGGCGGCCCTGTCCATAACCAGCCCCCCCGCCATCACCATCGTCTCCTTGTTGGCGAGCGCGATGTCGTTCCCCGCGTCGATCGCCGCCATCGTCGGGGAAAGTCCCGCCGCCCCAGCTATGGCGGAGACGACCATATCGGCTCCCCCGTGTGACGCCACCTCGGCACAGCCGGCCTCACCCGACAGGATTTCTACCACGGTCGATCCAAGCATGTCTCGCAACCGGCGGGCATGATCGTCATCGATAACGGAGACCACCTCCGGCCGGAAGGTCTCTATCTGTCTCTTGAGAAGCGTAAGGTTTCTGCCTGCACAAAGGGCGACTACCTTGAACCGGGAGGGGGCTCCGGCTATGACATCCAGGGTGCTGACCCCGATAGAACCTGTTGATCCCAGAACGGATATGGTTTTCATCTGATCACTAAGATACGGTAATAGTACACAAAGGGAATGAGGAAGATGAAAAAGTCCAGACGATCCAATATCCCTCCATGACCCGGGAGGAGCACCCCGGAATCCTTGACCATGGAGGTCCTCTTGACGGCCGATTCACACAGATCTCCCAGCTGGCCGATAATGCTCCCCAGGAACCCGAGCGCCACCGCATGAATCAGGGGGAGATCGTGGAGGAAGAGGAGCTTGAACAGGATGCACCCGAGGATCGTGCCGACCATGGACCCCACCGACCCCTCTATCGTCTTGCCCGCACTGACCGACGGCATCAGTTTGGTCTTCCCTATCGATTTTCCAACGTAAAAAGCGGAAATGTCACCCAGAAAGGCGGCACAGATAACAAAAAATATCCAGGCGGTCCCGTCTTCGCCGCACCTGAGCGGAATAATATACGACATGAGAAACGGTATGTACATAAAACCGAATACGACCTTGATGAGCGCCGTAAAGTCGGCCGGGCCGCTTCCCATCCCCATCAGAAAGAGGAGAAAGACAACGATAAACGAAAGGGTGACCACGGCGAACATCAGCTGGGCACCCCCCAGGTATGCCGACAGCGGTATCAGAAGGGCAATCACCAGCCCCTCGATCTTTTCCAGATAGTGCTTCTCCTTGAAGACCATGGCATTATACTCATAGACACCCCCCATTATGAGCAGGGCTATGACGCCGGAAAAAAGTAGGCAGGAACCGTAGACGATAAGTACAACAAGGAGCGGCACTGCCACAATCCCCGTGATCCACCTCTTTGCATGGGGGCCCATACCATTCAATCCCTTCATAATTGATCGCTTGTCAGGCCGAAGCGCCGTTCCCTGTGCTGATAATCCGCGATGGCTTCTATCAGGTTATCCTTTGAAAAGTCGGGCCACAGGACATCCGTGAAGTACAGTTCCGTATAGGCCATCTGCCACAGGAGAAAATTGCTGAGCCGGTATTCTCCGCTGGTCCGTATCAACAGGTCCGGATCCGGCATACCAGCGGTGTACAGGTACCGCGACAGGAAATCTTTCGTGATCGCCCCTTCGTCGATATCCGTCGATTTGGCGGACCGGAGTATCCCCCGTACCGCATGTACGATCTCGTCTCTGCCGCCGTAGCTCAGGGCGAGGGTCAGGATCATGCCGCTGTTCCCGGCCGTCTCCTCCATCACCCTGAAAAGAAGGCCCCTGACCGTCTCCGGAAGTTTTTCGGTATCCCCTATTGTAAAGAGCCGTATGCCGGTTTTTTGCATCTCACTGAGTTCGGACATGAGATACGTCTCGAGGAGCGATATCAGTGCCCTCACTTCACCCTTCGGGCGTTGCCAGTTTTCCACCGAAAATGCGTAGAGGGTCAGGTACTGGATCCCCAGTTCACGGCAGGTCTGCACCGTGGTTCGAACCGATTCGGCCCCCTTCTCGTGCCCCATCCCTCTTTTGAGCATGTTCTTCTTCGCCCATCTGCCGTTACCGTCCATGATAATGGCTATGTGACGCGGGAGCTTTTCTTTGATAATCCTATGCATATGCACGTTCCAACCTTGTGATGAAGTACCACAGCACCCTGGCATTTTCAACCGGTATCTTCTGGGGGCAGGTGCGCTCTGCGCACAAAAAAGGGGCCCGCAGGCCCCTGTCATCCGTCACCTGTCTGCACTATATCTCCATGATCTCGGCTTCTTTGGCAGTCAGGACCTTGTCTGCCTTGTCGGTATAATCATCGGTGATCTTCTGCACCTCACCCTGACAGTCGTGCATGGTGTCCTCCGATATATCGCCGTCGGTCTTCAGCTTCTTGAGTTCGTTGTTGGCATCCCTCCGGGCATTTCGGAGCCGTACTTTGCACTCCTCCGTCATCTTCCGTACGACCTTGACCAGTTCCTTTCTCCTCTCCTCCGTGAGGGGGGGGATGTTGATCCTGATCACCTTGCCGTCACTGTTCGGGACCAGTCCCAGCTCGGATTTCTGCACGGCCTTTCCGATGGCATCGAGTGCCGCCTTATCCCACGGAGAGATGAGAATCAGCTGACTTTCCGGGGTGGAAAGGGTGGCGACCTGGTTCAGAGGGGTCATGGTGCCGTAGTAGTCTACCTTGATGCCGTCGAGGAGTGTTACCGACGCCCTCCCCGTCCGTACCTTGTTAAACGATCTCGAGAGAGACTGGATATCTCCCTCCATGGCCTCTTTCAGTTCCTCGAATATCAGATCTGTCATTTCTCGTCCCCCACAACAACGGTGCCGATGGGCTGTCCGCAGACAACACCCCTGATATTTCCCTTTTTTTCGATATTAAAGACGACAAGGGGGAGGTTGTTGTCCCTGCACATGGAAACCGCCGTCGAATCCATTACCTTGAGATCACGGGTCAGGACTTCCGTATACGTGATTTTGTCAAATATCCGGGCGTTTTTCTCCCGCACAGGGTCCTTGTCGTAGATGCCGTCGACCTTGGTGGCCTTGAGGATAGCACCAGCCTGTATCTCCATGGCCCTCAGAGAGGCGGCGGTGTCGGTCGTAAAGTACGGACTTCCGGTCCCGCAGGCGAAGATGACCACCCTCCCCTTCTCCAGGTGCCGGGTCGCCCTCCTCTTGATGAACGGTTCCGCTATCTCCCGCATCTCGATGGCCGTCTGGACCCGTGTCGGAACCCCGTGGTGTTCAAGAGCGTTCTGAAGCGCCAGACTGTTCATCACGGTGGCAAGCATGCCGATATAGTCGGCGGACACCCGGTCGATCCCCTTGGTGCTCGCCTCTACACCGCGAAAGATATTCCCGCCCCCTATCACGATCCCGATCTGGACACCGAGGGCCTGAACGGCGCTGATCTCCTCCGCCACGAACTTGAGAACATCCGTATCAATACCGAACGACCCCTTCCCCAGGAGCGCTTCACCGCTCAGTTTCAGGAGTATCCTCTTGTATACGGGTTTATCCATGATCGCTCACACCTGAAACCAGGGGATTGTTCGAACGGTCCGATTGAAGGATCGGGGTCCCAGTGTACGGCCCCTATATATCCTCACCCAGCTGGAAACGTGCAAATCTCCTCACGACGATATTCTCGCCGGTGTTGGCAATCATGTTGTTCACCAGCGTCTGAATCGTGATATCCATGTCTTTGACGAACTTCTGATTCAGGAGGCACACCTCCTCGTAAAACTTGTTGATCTTGCCGTCGATAATCCTGTCGATGACCTTCTCGGGTTTCCCTGATGCCAGGGCCTGGTCACGATAGATCCCCCGCTCCCCCTCCATAACATCTTCCGGAATGTCCTCCGGGCTCAGATAGGTAGGATTTGCGGCGGCGATGTGCATGGCGATATCCTTCACCATCTCCTTGAAGTTATCGGTCTTGCCGACAAAATCCGTTTCGCAGTTCACCTCGACCATGACCCCGATTTTACCGCCCATGTGGATATACGATTCCACCATGCCGTTCTTCGTCGCTCGTGACGACCGCTTCGTCGCGGCGGACAGCCCCTTCTTCCTCAGATACTCAACGGCCTTGTCAAGATCACCGCCGGAGGCGGCCAGCGCCTCTTTGCAATCCATCATGCCCGAATTCGTCTTATCTCGCAGCTCTTTGACCATCGATGCTGTAATGTCCAATGTTATTCTACCTCCTCCTCTTCTTCCTGTTCCTTTGTATCTTCTTCGGTGTCTCCTTCGGGGATCTCTTCTTCCTTGCCCTCAACGCTCTCCGGAACATCCTGCTCTTCGTCCCCGTTGATTTCCTCTTTGTCGCTCTCGGCCTGTATCCGCTCCTCCAGTCTCTTTTTCCCTTCAAGAGCGGCATCCGCGATCTTGGAGGAGAACAGCTTGATGGCCCGTATGGCATCGTCATTACCCGGGATGATATAGTCGATATCATCCGGGTTACAGTTGGTGTCGACGATCCCCACAATGGGAATCCCCAGCTTCCCGGCCTCTTTGACCGCGATAGACTCTTTCCTAGGATCAACAATAAAGACGATCCCCGGATGGTCTTTCATCTTCCGTATACCGCCGAGAACCTTCTGGAGCTTCTCTCTCTCCCTCTGGAGACCCAGGATCTCCTTTTTGGGGAACGCGTTGATGCTCTCATCCTCAAACATGGCATCAAGCTGATTTAACCGGTCCACGCTTTTCTTTATCGTCACAAAATTCGTGAGCATCCCGCCAAGCCAGCGGTGATTGACGTAGGGCATTTCCGCCCTCTCGGCCTCGGTCTTGATGGATTCCTGCGCCTGCCTCTTGGTGCCGACCATCAGGACTTCCTTCCCCTCGGCAACCGCATCGACGACGGCATTGTAGGCTACATCAAACATCTGGACCGTCTGCTGTAGGTCTATAATGTAGATACCGTTCCGTGCCCCGAATATATAGGGCTTCATCTTGGGATTCCACCGGTTCGTCTGATGCCCGAAATGAACCCCGGACTCCAGCAACATCTTCATTGATACCTGTGACATATATCTCTCCTTGGTTGTTTTTTCCTCCACCCCCGTCACCTTGTCAGGGGACCTTGAACCCTTAGGCCCCAGGCAACTCCCGGACAATCAAGGGGTGAGCATAATAAGTTGGAGCGGGATACCATATCCCGTCTAAATAATCAAGGCAAAACAGCCGGGATCAACTGTGGTAGAGTGCGTTGATATCCACATACTCGTGGGAGAGATCGGAGGTGTATACCCGGAATGTCTCCCCTCCCACGCCGAGCCGTACCAGAATCCGCATCTCGTCCCTCTTCATGACTTCGGCTGCCTCTTTTCCCGGAACTCCCCTGCCGCGCATAAACAGGGGAACCTCATCGATATACAATTCCAGCGCCTCGGTCGGGAAGGGGACTGCGGTCGATCCCGCCGCCGATATGATCCTCCCCCAGTTCGGGTCCTCGCCGAAGAAGGCCGTCTTGACGAGGTTGGATCGCGCTATGGCGTACGCTACCGTTCGCGCATCCCCGACCGTCTTCGCCCCCTCGACAACGATCTCGATCAGCTTCGTCGCCCCCTCCCCGTCCCTCACAATGGCCCGTGCGAGAGACTCCATCACATCGAACAGGGCCTTTCTGAAACCCTCAAGGCTCTTTGATTTCTCGCTGAGAGGACCGTTACCGGCAACACCGTTGGCCAAGATAATGGCGGTGTCGTTCGTGCTCATGCAGCCATCCACCGTGATGGCATTAAAACTCCTGTCGACGGCCTCTCTGAAGAGGGCGGTCAGACAGGCCGGGGCAATATCGGCGTCTGTCAGTACAAAGGAAAGCATCGTCGCCATGTTCGGTTCTATCATCCCCGCCCCTTTGGCGATACCACAGATGGTGACCTCCTTCACCCCGACAGAGCATCTCCGGCACTCTATCTTCGGGAACCGGTCGGTCGTCATAATCCCCTCCGCAACGGCGGGGATGCCATCGGCGCTCAGCCCCTTAACGAGAGGCCCTGCTGCCCTGGTGATCTTTTCTATGGGGAGCCTCTCGCCGATGATGCCGGTCGAGGCCACCAGAACAAGTTCGTCTTCTATGTTCAGCCCTTCGGAGATGGCCTTCGACATGGCGGCCGCGTCCCTGCGCCCCTCCTCTCCGGTTGCCGCGTTGGCGTTGCCGCTGTTGACTATAACGGCCTGAGCCCTGCCGCTCTTGATCCTCTCCATATCGAGAACGACGGGGGCGGCCTTGAAACGGTTGGTGGTGAAAACACCGGCAGCCCTGGCGGGAACCTCCGAGGACAGCAGGGAAAGATCCCGGTCTCCTTTGATCTTTATGCCGGAGGCCACCGAACTACCAAGAAATCCCGGAACGTGAACGCTGTCATGCATGATCGTCTCCATCACCGTCACCTGCCGCAGCAATGTTTGTACTTCTTGCCGCTGCCGCAGGGACATGGGGCATTTCTCCCCACCTTCTCGCTCTTTCGCTTTACCGTCGCCGGGGCCGCGTCGCTGTCCCCCCTGCTCAGGACATAGTCCCGCTTCTGTTTTTCCTCGATCTGCTTCACCTCTTCGTCGCTCTGTACCTGAACGATGCAGAGCTTCTGCAGGGTATCCTCCTTGATACGATACACCATCTCCATAAACATATCGTATCCCTCTTTCTGGTATTCCCTGACGGGGTCCTTCTGCCCGTATCCCCTCAGGCCGATCCCCTCCTTGAGATGATCCATCCCGAGGAGGTGGTCCTTCCAGTGGGAATCAATGGCCTGGAGCATGATGACCTTCATGATGTATTCCATGAGGTCCGCGCCGAAGTTCTTTTCCTTGTCGCGTAGCAACGTCGTCACATCGCATACGATCGCCGCGACAATCTCTTCCCGGTTTACGCTCGACCGGTCTGCACCATCGAAGGTCCATCTCAGGAAAAATTGCTTGTATACGGCATCACCCAGGCCTTCGAGGTCCCATTCATCCGGCCGGACCTTCTCGTCCAGATAATCGAAGACCAGATCCTCGACGATCTCCTGGAGCATGTCATCGACCGTCGACCACAGATCGCTTCCGTCAAGAACGTTTCTGCGCTGTTCATAGATCACCTGCCGTTGCCGGTTCATCACATCGTCATATTCGAGGAGGTGCTTCCGTATATCGAAATTCTGCCCTTCCACCCGCCTCTGGGCCCCCTCGATGGCCTTGCTGATCAGATTGTGTTCGATCGGCTCCCCTCGCTCCACACCGATCCGGTCCATAACGGACGATATTCGCTCGGCCCCGAATATCCTGAGGAGATCGTCCTCGAGCGACAGGTAGAAGCGAGACGATCCCTTGTCCCCCTGCCGTCCCGACCTGCCCCTGAGCTGATTGTCTATCCGACGGCTCTCGTGGCGCTCGGTACCCAGGATATGGAGACCGCCCACGTCGGCCACGCCCTCCCCCAGCTTAATGTCGGTCCCTCGTCCCGCCATGTTGGTGGATATCGTCACAGCCCCCGGCTGTCCCGCCTGGGCGATGATCTCCGCCTCCTTCTCATGATTCTTGGCATTCAGAACGTTATGCCTGATTCCCTTCTTCGAGAGCTGCCTGCTGAGAAGCTCCGATTTCTCGATGGAGATAGTCCCGACCAGGACCGGCCGGTTCTGATCGTGCAACTCCTTGATCTCCTCGATGGCGGCTTCGAACTTCTCCTCTTCTGTCTTATAGATGACATCGGTATGGTCGGTTCGAATCATCGGCATATTGGTTGGGATAACGACCACATCGAGGTTGTATATCTTCTTGAACTCCGTCGCCTCCGTATCCGCCGTTCCGGTCATCCCGGCCAGTTTTTCATACATCCTGAAGTAGTTCTGGAAGGTCACGGAGGCCAGCGTCTGGTTTTCCCGCTCTATTTTGACCTTTTCCTTCGCCTCGAGGGCCTGATGGAGGCCGTCGCTGTATCTCCTGCCGGGCATCACTCTCCCCGTGAACTCGTCCACGATAATGACCTGCCCGTCCTTGACGAGGTAATCGATATCCTTTTTGAAGAGGGTATGCGCCTTCAGGGCCTGGTTGACGTGGTGGAGAATCTCCATATTGCCTGGTTCGTACAGATTCTGGACATTGAGCTGACGTTCGGCCCTGGCCACGCCCTCTTCCGTCAGGACCACCGTCCGGCTCTTCTCGTCTATGGTATAATCCTGGTCTTTCTTCAGGCGGGGAATGATCTGATTGATCCGGTAATACTTGTCGGTGGACTCCTCGGACGGGCCCGAGATGATGAGAGGGGTCCTCGCCTCATCGATCAGAATGCTGTCCACCTCATCAACGATGGCGTAGTAAAAATCTCTCTGGACATACTGCTCAAGCTGGAAGCTCATGTTGTCACGCAGGTAGTCGAACCCGAATTCGTTGTTGGTCCCGTACGTGACATCACAGCCGTAGGCGCTGCGCCTCTCGGTATCGTTCATCCCGTGGACGATCACGCCGACGGTCAGCCCCAGAAATTCGTAGATGGGCCCCATCCAGTTCGCGTCCCTCTTCGCCAGGTAGTCATTCACGGTGATCACATGGACGCCCCTGCCGGTCAACGCATTTAGGTAGACCGGCATCGTCGACGCCAGGGTCTTCCCCTCCCCCGTTTTCATCTCCGCGATCTTCCCCTCATGCAGGGCGATGCCGCCTATCACCTGGACATCAAAGGGGCGCATCTTCAGCGTCCTCTTCGAGACCTCCCTGACAACGGCAAACGCTTCGACGAGGATGTCATCGAGAGGAGCACCCCCCGTAAGTTTCTCTTTAAAATAGGGTGTTTTCGCCGTCAGTTCGGAGTCGGTCAGACCCTCTATCAGCGGTTCCAGACCATTCACTTCCCGCATGATGGCGTCCAGACGCTTTATTTCCCGGTCGTTCTTGGTTCCGACGATCTTTTTCAACAGATAATTGATCATAATCACACCACAAAAAAACCCGGCAACAAAATATTACCGGGAGTGTTTCGCAGATGGGTGACGGACGAGTCCAATTCGATATTAAAAGAGATATCTCCGTGGATTGATATAGATGCCATCTTCACAAACGGCATAGTGGAGATGAGGACCGGTGCTCCTGCCGGAATTACCCACGTATCCGATTATGTCCCCTCTCTTTACCGCCTGCCCTCTCTTGACGCTCCCCTTTTTCAGGAGATGCCCGTAGACCGTTATCACACCATTCCCATGGTTAATCTCAACCAGATTCCCCATGCCCCGCTCTTCCGCAACCCTGGAAACGACACCATCCGCAGGGGCCACAATCTCCTTGCCGATCTCCGTCGCTATGTCGATACCTCTATGGAACTCCCTCCTTCCCGTAAAGGGTGAAACCCGGTACCCGAATTCTGAGGTTGTCCAGCCGATCACCGGCCATATCGACGGCGTAGAGGCCAATATTGACTTCTGTTTTCCAAGAAAATCGAGCAGTTCTGCAAAACTGTCTCTCTGGAGGGCGGCCTCGTCGAGCAGCTCATCCATATTTTCGTGTATTCGGTCGATAAGGGCGGATTCCACCTCCGCCGCACGCGAGATGGATTTTTCCTCTCCGGGAACCGGGCCTCCGACACCGAGCATCTGGCTTCCGTTATGACTCTTGTCAAGATTCGTCATGATCCGTATCTTCTTATCGAACTGTGCCAGGTGCATCATCTTTTTCTCGAAATCGCTTACCTTACTAGCCAGAAAATCGAGGCGGTCGCGCTGAATAGAGGTCAGCCGTTCCAACTTGGCGAGCTTTTTGAGATCGGCCCTGGTTTCTACGTAGTTATACGAAAGATACACGATCGATAATACAGATGTTATGATGAGAATGGAGATGAAAGAAAGGAGAGTCGCCGAAATTCTTACTTTTTTTATTATTCCCTTCCCTTGGGGAATGGCAAGAATGGTATAATATTTATTTCCCATCCCAGATCCTCTCACGCAACTTTCAGCACAAGCCTCTAGAAGCCCCCGCCCCTTAGAAACTTCCCTTAGAACCCCGTCTCAATATCTCAAGAATCCGCCTTCGACGAACCCGAAAGTGCCTGCAGATTATACCCGCATTCCCACACGTCTCTGGGGAGGCTACCATAGCCAGTTTAAATGTCAAGAAAAGATTGAAACTCCTATGTCCTTTTTTCGACCGATACCAGGGGATCGCCTACGGCTACCTCATCTCCCGGTGATACCAGCACCTCTCCGACCACGCCATTTATTTCAGAGATGATGTTGTTGAGCATCTTCATCGCTTCGAGGACGATCAGGATCTGCCCCGCCGAGACTTCTTCCCCCTGGGTAACGGGAATTTCGCTGACCGTTCCCTTTATGGGGGATCTGACATCACCCGATTGCGCCAGTTCTTCTATCTCCTTGACTGAAAGTTCAACCTTCCGATTTTTCCTCTCGCCCTCCGGTTCAAGCTCTGTCAGTATGGGCTCCGGGTGGTGGTTGATGTTCAGATAGACAATGGCATCCCCCGTCTTCGTTGTCTGTTTCGGTCCGACCTCTACGATATGGTGTTTACCATAGGCATCCGAAAATTCAAATTTCTCACCAAGGGTGAAGCCCCCCTTCTTGAACCACACACAGGGGGGGAGCACCCATGTCTTGCCGTACTTCTCCTCAAACTTAAAGAAATTAACGGCATCGTTGGGGTGCTGCAGATACAGGACGAATTCGTCTTCGGTGGCCGACCGTCCGAGGCGGTGTTCGAGGACCTTCTTCTCCACGTCCAGATCGATGTCCTCGATCTTCTGATATCCCTTCTCTTTCACCGTTATCTCTTTCCAGTCCGGCCCGAATACCGCCTCATATATCTCGTCGGACGGCTGGTAAAAGGGGAGCTCTCCATACCGCCCCAGCATCAGGTTTTTCAGGTCGTCATTGGCGTCCTTGTATCTCTTGCCGCTCAGGACATTGTTAACGGCGGTGGTCCACAGTATCTGTGAGCCAGGAGTCACGCTCCACCAGTTCCCCAGCTCCACCTGGACACGGGGCAGTTCTTCCTGGAGGATCGAGGGCATTCGGTGCAGAAAATCACCTTTGACCGCCTGTTCGAAACTCGATCCCGTCGCTCCGCCGGGGAGTTTGTGGACCTGAACGGTGGGGTCAAATCCGAGAAACTGAGACTCAAGGTCCTTGTAATACTCCCGCTGCGGGCGGAGCTTGTTCGAGGTATCGATAACGGCCTGCCGGTCGATGCCCAGTGCGCGATGACCGTATTCATCCAGTGTGTCGATAACCGTCAATATGGGCGGCGGCCCGTAGAATCCGGTGAAGGCATGATCCGCGGCATCGACGATCTTCGCCCCGTTCCGAACGGCTTCGACGATTCTTCCCACATCATTTCCGTCCGTGTTATGGCCGTGATAGTGGATGATGAGATCCGGATACCGGTCCAGTATGGATCTCACCAGATCACCGATCCTCTTGGCTGAACCCAGCCCGCCGTGGTTCTTTATGCAGAGGATGATATCGTCACCGGTAACGGCGAGAATCTCCCCCACCTTCCCCACGTAAAACTCGTCGGTGTGCTCCGGTCCCGTCGAGAAGCAGATCGAGGGCTCCAGGATGCAGCCCGCACTCTGCACTTCTTCAAAAACCGCCGTCATGTTGGGAATGTAATTGAGGAAATCGAAAACCCTCCAGAGATGAACATAGCGGGCAAAAGACTGTACCGTCAGGCGTATCACATTCTCGGGATAGGGCCGGTACCCGAAAAGATTGATCCCCCTGCAGAGGGTCTGAAACATCGTATCGGGCATCAATGAACTGAGCGTCTCCAGCTTTTCCAAGGGGTTGCTCTGCCTGCGGAGCATATCCACATGGACCGATGCCCCTCCCGTTATCTCGAGAGAGAGATATCCGGCATCATTCCGTTCCCTGGAGACGAGGATCTGGGTGTGCGGCATGATGCGGTTCTTGAAGTCGGATTGCGAGAGGTCTCGTTCCGTGTTGGTTATGTAATAGCCCTCTCCGGCCCGGATCCTGCCGAGTACCTGGGCCGCTCCGCCCTCGCGCAGTTCGCGGGGCGTGATTCTTTCTCCGATGGCCTGCTCGTGCACCATTGCTATTCCTTTCAGCTTCTACCCCCCATTAATAGGCATAGGGATTGATCTTCTTCGCATGGATCTCCGCAATCAACTGCGAGAGCTTGGCAATCTCCCGCTTATTGTCCGGATAGTCGAACACCTGTGCGTGCGTCTCCAGATACGACGTATTGAATGAACCCCTCCGGAAATCGGGTTCATCACAGATTGCCAGGTAGAAGGGTATCGTCGTCTTCGGACCGACAATCAGAAAGTCATTGAGCGCTCTCTTCAGGCGCTGTACCGCCTGTTCCCAGTTATGACCCCGGACGGTCATCTTGACGAGAAGCGAATCGTATTCGGTCGGGATCTTGTATCCCTGATACGCGATTCCGTCCAGCCGGATACCGGGACCCCCCGGAGATTGATATACCTCCACCCGCTTTCCGCCTTCCGGCATGAAATCGTTTCTCGGGTCTTCCGCATTCACCCGTACCTGAATGGCCTTGCCCAAGAGATGGAATCGAACCTCGGGAATCTCTAAATGCGCTCCCTGCGCGATCATGATCTGCTCTCTCACGATATCCACACCGGTCAGCATTTCGGTCACCGTGTGCTCAACCTGAAGCCGCGTGTTGATCTCCATAAACCAGAATTCGTTCGTGGCGGGATCAACCAGGAACTCGACGGTCCCCGCACTGACATACCCGGCAGATCGGGCCGCGAGTATGGCCGTGTCGCACATCGCTTCGAGAACATCGGCCGGGAGATCGGCGGGGGCGATCTCTATCAGCTTCTGGTGCCTGCGCTGTATGGAACAATCCCGCGAGCCCAGGTGAATGACCTTCCCGTGTTGATCCGCCAGTATCTGGATCTCAATATGACGGGGGTTCTCGATACATTTCTCTATGTAGATATTCGCATCGTTAAAGGCATGCAGGGCCTCCGACCGCGCCTGGGGTATCTGTGTCAACAGATCCTTGGCATCCCCAACCTTTCGGATGCCTCTGCCCCCTCCGCCGGATGAGGCCTTCAGCATAAGCGGATATCCATACTTCTCACCAAAGGCGGCCGCTTCCTGCTTCCCCTCCTCCCCCGGAGAGAGGTTGCCGGTTCCCGGTATGATCGGTATCCCCGCTTTTTTCATGATCTCCCGGGCAACGATCTTGTTCCCCAGGTCGTAGATCACACCGGAGGGAGGTCCGATAAAGGTGATGCCGGCCTCCGTGCAGGCACGGGGAAAATCGGGGTTCTCCGCAAGAAACCCATATCCGGGATGTATCGCATCTGCACCGCTCTTGCGGGCCGCCCAGATCATCCTGTCGATGTCAAGATAATCCTTCCGCGGACCATCGCCTATCATGATGGCGTCATCCGCGAACCGGATAAAGAGCGCCTCCTTATCCGGGTTCTCGTAAACGGCCACGGCCTCAAGTCCCAGTTCCTTAATCGTCCGGATCAGCCGCAGGGCTATTTCGCCTCTGTTGGCGACCAAGATCCTCTGTATACTGCTCCCTTCCGTCATCTGTACAACCCTTCCCAAAAGAGATGTGAGAAATCGCGGATGCTATCGTCATCGCCGTGGTATGTCAAGAAAATAGACGTCCGTCTTCACGGCCGGGGGACACCGATTTCCCGGAACTCTTTCCGGTGCCCTGCTCAGGGGAAGGCACACCGGTCCCGCACGGTGTTATTTGCAAGAAACGTTCCGATAGACACCCTATCACATCAGTTTTTTCAGTTCGCTCAGGAAGACATCGTATATGTCCTGGCTGAAAAGGACAAACCTGACCAGCTCTATTTCCTGATGATCCCTGACGTAACCGATGGCGGTCGTGAGGGCGATCCGCGCCGCCTCCCCCAGAGGATAGCCGTACACACCCGCACTGATCGCGGGGAAGGAGACGCTCTTCAGTCCCTTGTCTGTCACCCGTCTGAGACTCTCCCGGTAGGCGCTCTCGAGAAGCTCAGCTTCTCCCCGGCGCCCCCCCCGGTATACCGGCCCCACCGTGTGTATGACATGCCGGGCCTTGAGGTTTCCCCCTCCGGTCACCACCGCCTGACCGGTCGGGCAGGAACCGATCTCTCTGCACTCCTCCATAATGGAGGGACCTCCCGCCCGGTGTATGGCACCGTCCACTCCCCCGCCGCCCCTCAGTCCTGAATTCGCGGCATTCACGATGGCATCCGTCTCTTCCCGCGTTATATCCCCCAGGGCGAGGGCAATCACCGTACCGCCTGTCTTCAGTTCCATGTCCGTCTCTCCTCTGTCGATCGTCTGATCCACCCGCCGTTTATACGCGAACGGGATACTTTCCCATCTCCGGCAGCGCACCGCCGGGGCAGAAACATCGAACGGCCGGCCGGGCGTCGGGAAGCAGGGAGCAGATCCCCTCCAGACCGCACGTGTACATAATATAGTGACATCCCGGACAAAGTCAATCGCCCGGGGCATGACGCTTTTTTGTTGAAAACCGACCTGCTCCGTGGTAGCTACTCGTATCTTTCGTATCCGCACCCTCCCATGCCCGTAAAGATGTGATATGCAAAAGATTGGATTCGAAAAGACAGTAGAGGAGATATTCCAGGAGAGGGCCGATGTCCTGTACCGCACGGGGGAAGCGCTGTCCGACGCCCTCCGGAAACTGGTCTCTATCGGGAAGATTGTCGACCGGGGTATAGAGAATCTCAATACGCTCACCGAAGATGCAGAACCGGCCACCATCGAAAAATTATATGTCAGGGTAAACAGGGAAATATCCCGATACAACAGGGCGCGAGAACATGCCAATCTGAGATATCGCTATCTCATCATCACACGAGAGGCCATGGGATTCCGGAGACACACATGGGTTGAAGAGATATACAAGATACCCCCCAAAAGGAAACAGTTGAGCAGGACCCGTGAACAGATATAACAGACAGATAACCCGTATGATCAATACCCAGCTCATGGCGAGGGGTATCTCGGATGAACGGGTATTAAAGGCGATGGCGACTGTTCCGAGGCACCTCTTCGTGGACGAGGGGCTCCAGGGGCAGGCATATTCCGACAGCCCTCTGCCGATCGGTTCCCGGCAGACCATTTCGCAACCCTATATCGTCGCACTCATGACCGAAGCTCTTGCATTACAAGGGGCCGAAACGGTCCTGGAGATAGGGACCGGTTGCGGATATCAGACGGCCGTTCTGGCGGAGCTGGCCGAGAGGGTATTCTCGATCGAGAGGATCGCCTCCCTTGCCTTCAGGGCGCAACGGATACTGGACGCGCTCCACTACTACAATATCCTGTTCAGGGTCGGAGACGGGACGTACGGCTGGAGTGAAGAGGCCCCCTTCGACGCGATCCTCACCACCGCCGGGGCGCCGACGATCCCCGAAACCCTCACAGGGCAGCTGTCCGTCGGGGGAAGATTGATCATTCCCGTCGGAGGCCGAAGCGCGCAGACGCTGGTGAAGGTGACACGCCTGTCCGAAGAGGCGGGTGATATCAGAACAGAAGATCTCTGCGCATGCCGCTTTGTCGCCCTCATTGGAGAACACGGGTGGAAGGATTGATATAGGATATGCTGAGAAGACTGTACGACTGGGTTCTTCACTGGGCTGAGACGCCGTACGGATCGTGGGCTCTGTTCCTCCTCGCCCTGGCGGAGTCCAGTTTCTTCCCGGTACCGCCGGATGTCCTGTTGATCGCCCTGGCGATATCGATCCCGGCCAAGTCGTTCCGGTACGCGCTGATCTGCTCGGCGGGGTCACTGCTCGGCGGGGTAATCGGGTATCTGATCGGGTATCAGTTCATGGATCTGATCGGCCTTCGTATCGTTGATTTTTACGGCCTTACACAGCAATACGCCGCGGTGGGAGACCTGTACAACCGTTACAACGCGTGGGCCGTCGGGGTAGCCGGTTTTACGCCCATCCCCTATAAAATCTTCACCATATCGGCGGGCGCGTTCAAGATAAACTTTATCGTTTTCTTCATCGCCTCGGCGATCAGCAGGTCCGCGCGCTTTTTCCTGGTCGGGTGGCTGATATATGCGTTCGGTCCAGAGATCAAGCTCTTTATCGACCGTTATTTTAATATCCTGGCCGTTACCTTTGCGATACTCCTTATCGGTGGTTTTATCGTGATCAAATATATCCTATAATTGAGGGGCCATGGTACGCGACAGAAAAACATTCTTTACATTTCTCCTTATCCTCCTGTTTGTCACCGCCTGCGCGACGACCTCCAGAACGGGCGGCGTGTATCACAGCGTGAAGAAAGGCGAAACCCTGTGGAGAATAGCACAGACCTATAACTGCGATCCCGACGAGATCGCCAAGGCGAACAATCTGTCCGACACCACGATCGAGGCAGGCAGTGCCCTCTTTATTCCCAATGCGACAGAGCCCATTGACATCGAGCTCGGCACGGAGGTGGAACCCGAAACTCCGGGAGAGAAGTCCCCACATACGGTTCGGGAGGAAACCCTGGGGCCTGCGGCGGCCAGGCCGCCCTCCACGGCCGCATCGGGAAAGCAGGTCTCTGCTCCCCCCAAAAAATCGTACCGGCCCCGCTTCATATGGCCGGTAGAGGGTACAGTATCCTCGAAATTCGGCACCTACAAAGGGATGCGGCACAACGGGATCAAGATAGACGGGAGAGAAGGAACGCCCGTCCTGGCGGCCGCAGACGGGACGGTTACCTACTCCGCCCTCATGAAATATTTCGGGGAGACGATCATCATCAAGCACAGCGACATCTATTCGACCGTCTATTCTCAGCTGAAGGAGCGGTCGGTCAGTGCGGGGGCCACGGTCAAGCAGGGGGATCGGATCGGACTGATGGGAAAAGAGGAGAGCGGAAAGTCCCACCTGTCCTTTGAGATACGGCGCAAGAACAGGGCGAAAAACCCCCTCTATTACCTGCCCAAAAAGAAATAAGGAGCGATGATGAACCTAGGCAATGATATCTATGTGTACGAGTGGACAAACCCGCTTGAAAACAACTGCAACAGCTTCTTCATAGGGGGGAACGTCGGGGCGCTGATAGACCCGGGACTGACAGTCTTTCTTCCCGATCTTCTCAAGAGAATGGGGGAGAACGGAATCGATCCCGAGGAGATCCGGTATGTCATCAATACCCATTCACACCCCGACCACTTCGAGGCATCCGGGGCCTTCAGTGATAATACGGATATACAGATAGGGATGCACGGGGACGGCATCGCCTTCCTGAACGATATCGGCGGGCACATGTACGGGATGTTCGGTCTGGATATTCCGAAGGTTAACATAGGGATGATCATGGAGGAGGGACCCGTTACGCTCGGGGATGAAACCTTCGAGATACTGCACACGCCCGGGCATTCGCCGGGATCGATCTCCCTGTACTGGCCCTCCCGGAAGGCGCTCTTTTCGGGGGACGTGATCTTCGATCAGAACATCGGAAGGACGGACTTCCCCGGGGGGAGCGGCGCACTGCTCAAGGAAAGCATCCTCAAGCTCTCACGGCTCGATGTCGACTATCTCCTGCCGGGACACATGGGAATGGTCGTCGGGAACGAACAGGTAAAGCGGAATTTCCAGCTTGTCATAGATCACATCTTTCCCTACATATAGGCGGCGAACCTTACTCCAGGACATAGGCAAAGACGAGGGGCGCCACGATGGTGGCGTCCGACTCGATGATGTAGCTCGGCGTGTCCACGGCAATCTTTTCCCAGGTGATCTTTTCGTTCGGCACGGCACCGGAGTAAGAGCCGTAGCTGGTGGTGGAATCGCTGATCTGGCAGAAATAGCTCCAGAGCTTAACATCTTTCAGACCCATGTCCTGCCTCAGCATCGGTACCACGCAAATGGGGAAGTCACCCGCGATCCCCCCCCCGATCTGGAAAAACCCGACGGGACACTCCTTGCAGGCACCCCGGTACCACCCGGCCAGAGACATCATGTACTCAATCCCGCCGCGCACGGTGCCTACATTGCGGATGTCCCCCCTGAGGCAGTGTGAGGCGTAGATATTGCCGAGGGTGGAATCCTCCCAACCGGGGACAAAAACCGGCAGGTTCTTCTCACACGCCGCAACGAGCCAGCTGTCCGCGGGATCGATCTGGTAGGGTTCGAGCTTCCTCTCGCGCAGGAGACGGTAGAAAAACTCGTGCGGAAAGAAGCGTTCCCTCTTCCCGTCCGCCTCCACCCATACTTCCAGCATCGTATGCTCGATGCGTCTCATTGCCTCTTCCTCGGGGATACAGGTGTCGGTCACCCGATTCAATTGACGTTCCAGGAGGCTCTGCTCGTCGGAAGGCGCGAGGTCGCGGTAGTGCGGGATGCGGACATAATGATCATGCGCCACCAGGTTAAAGACATCCTCCTCCAGATTGGCGCCCGTGCAGCTGATGGCGTGCACCTTGTCCCTGCGTATCATCTCCGCCAGGGAGAGGCCGATCTCCGCGGTGCTCATGGCCCCGGCAATTGCCATCAGCATCCGTCCGTTCGAAGAGATCAGTTCCCGGTACCCCTCCGCCGCATCGACGAGGGCGGCGGCATTAAAGTGTCTGAAATGGCGAAGGATGAAACCCTTGACAGTCTCTGTTTTCATATTCTCCCCAATCGTTTTTCTTAAATGATGGTGCCAAATCTACCATAAATCACCTTCAAATACCACATTTCTCAGGATAAACCGACGATCGATCCCGCCAGTCTACACTTGATAATTCTTCTTTTTTCATATAGATTTTATGAGACGGTCTGACACGGGAGGGGAAATCCATGAAGAGAGAAAAGTCCTTTTATCCCGACTGGTATGAAGGCATCCCGTCTCCCACCTCGTACCGGGCCATCCTCAAGTGGGGGGGGGTGGATCGGTTCAAACACCCGAACCGGAGGTTGTACCGGCTGATAAAAGAGACCTTCGGCATGACGGACGAGGATTTCATGCTCCCGTACGACATGGGTCTGGAGGAGGTCTCCTCGCAGGTACCCTCGACCCTCTCCCCGGAGAACCTGAACACCTTCAAAAAGATCGTCGGCGAGGAGAATGTGAAGACGGATACTTTTTCGCGCCTCCGGGCGACGTACGGGAAAACGACGTACGACGCCTTCCGGCTCCGGGAGGGGACCGTTGAAAACCTCCCCGGCGCGGTGGTAACCCCCCGGGACAAAACGGATATTGCGGCGATCATCCGGTACTGCAACAGCGAGAAGATACCGGTGTACGTCTTCGGCGGCGGGTCATCGGTTACCCGGGGCTTCGAGTGCATGCGGGGGGGGATCACCCTCGACATGGGAACACACATGAGGCGTGTATTGAAGCTAAGCGAGGAGAACCACACCGTCACCGTGGAGCCGGGGATCTTCGGCCCGGACCTTGAAAATGCCCTGAACAATGCCCCGCAGGGGTTCGGCGCGCAGAGGGCGTACACCTGCGGGCACTTTCCCCAATCCTTCGAATACTCCTCCGTCGGGGGGTGGGTGGTCACGCGAGGGGCAGGGCAGAACTCCACCTATTACGGGAAGATAGAAGACATGGTCGTGTGCCAGGAGTATATCACCCCGGCCGGAACCATCAAGACGGGAGAATACCCCGCCTCGGCGACGGGCCCCTCCATCGACCAGATCATGATAGGGAGCGAGGGGGCCTACGGGATACTCATTGCCGTCACGCTGAAGATATTCCGCTATGACCCGTCACATACCCGGCGCTTCAGCTTCATCTTCAGGGAGTGGGACGACGCCGTCAACGCAACGCGGGAGGTCCTGCAGGGGGAGATCGGACACCCTTCCGTATTCAGGCTCTCCGATCCGGAGGAGACCGATATCGCCATGAAACTCTACGGTGTGGAGGGGACCCCCCTCGATACGCTTCTGAAGGTGCGCGGATACCGAGCGGGAGAGAGGTGCCTCCTCCTGGGAACCGCCGACGGGAGCAACGGTTTGACCCGGCTCGTCAAGCGGAATGTCCGGAAGATCTGCAAGCAGTACGAAGCCATATACGGAACGAGCTTCCCCGTCAGGAAGTGGGAGGAGGGGCGGTTCACCGACCCCTATATGCGTGAAGACTTGCAAGATTTCGGCATTATTATCGACACCCTCGAATGCGCGACGAGCTGGGAGCAACTCAGGGATGTCCATGCCCGCGTCCGGGAATATTGCAAGGGTCGTCCCCGGACGATTTGCATGTCGCACTGTTCGCACTTCTATCCGCAGGGGGCCAATCTCTACTTCATCTTCATCGGGAGGATGGAGCGGGAGGAGTTCGTGGACTACCACCGGGGGGTTCTCGACACCATCCAGCGGTCGGGAGCCGCGATAAGCCACCACCACGGAATCGGGAAGCTCTTTGCCCCCTGGCTGGAGGGTCAGATCGGAAAAAACCAGCTCGACGTCTTCAGGGCGCTCAAGCGGCACTTCGATCCCCACAACATCATGAATCCCGGGGGAACTCTCGCTCTGGATATGGCCGATTCCGACAAGAGATCTGCCGGATAACAGGGGAAGACATAAAAAAATGTCCCTCCCCGAAGGGAGGGACATCTGAGTAACGCATACAGCCGATACGGCTTAGCGACCCTTGAACTCGGGGGGCCTCTTCTCCAGGAATGACTTCGCCCCTTCCTTGAAGTCCTCCGTGTACTGAAGCGCCTTGCTGGCTGCAAACTCGATCTCGAGAACACCTTCTCTGAGGTTCGTTTCCAGTCCGAGCCTGACCGCCTTCATGATCTCACGCTGTGCCACGGGGGCGCCGGCCGCGAGTTTCTTTGCCAGCTTCTTTGCCGTTTCCAAAACCTCGGCCTGGGGAACGACCTTGTTGAGCAGACCCAGCGCCTGGGCCTCCTTCGCCGGCATGAAGTTACCCGTCAGCATCAGCTCGAGAGCCTTCGTCTTGCCGATGAACCGGGGGAGACGCTGCGTGCCGCCCCAGCCGGGGTTGAGACCCAGTTTCACTTCCGGGAGACCGAGGGTCGCCTCTTCGGCCATGATCCTCAGGTGGCAGACGCATGCCAGCTCGAGGCCGCCGCCGTAGGCGCCGCCCTGCATCGCGGCGATGATGACCTTCGGATACTCCTCGATCCTGAAATAGATCTCGTTGCCGTTGTACTCGGGCACCTTCCCTTTCTGGAGATCCGCAAATTCGGTAATGTCCGCCCCGGCGGAAAAGAGTTTGTCCCCGGTGCCCGTCAGGATGATAACGCGGACACCATCGTCATTTTCACATTTGTCGAGCAGGTCGTTGATGTCTCTCAAAACACCCTGCCCCATCGAATTTGCCGGCGGATGGTTGATTGCCGCTACCACTACCATGCCGTCCTGTTCGACCGTCAACTTCTCATACTCGTAAGCCATCTCACTCCTCCTTAGCATTTTTCATAATGTGCCCTTTTCCGGACAGTGTTCTTTGAGTGGAATAATGAATACAACCGGGAGGATCAGATCGGCCGCCCTCCCCTACCTATTCCGTGCCCCCCACTTCATACACGAAGATAGATATTTGTCAATGGGTAGTTTCATTTTAGACCGTGCAAGGGTCCGGGGGGACACTCTTATTCGCCGATAATCTTGACGAGGACCCTCTTTTTTCTTCTCCCGTCGAATTCCCCGTAGAAGATCTGCTCCCAGGGACCGAAATCGAGTCTTCCCTCCGTGACGGCCACGACGACCTCCCTCCCCATCACCTGCCGCTTCAGGTGGGCGTCCCCATTGTCCTCTCCCGTCCGGTTATGGAGGTAACGGGAAACCGGCTCATGGGGGGCGAGCCCTTCGAGCCACTCTTCGTAATCCTGATGCAGGCCCGACTCATCATCGTTGATAAAGACCGAGGCCGTAATGTGCATGGCGTTGCACAGCAGGAGGCCTTCCGTGATCCCGCTCTCGCGCAGACACTCCTCCACCTGCGGTGTGATGTTGACAAGGCCTCTTCGCGAGGGCACGTTAAACCACAGTTCCTTCCGGTAGCTTTTCAATGGGTCCTCCTTTCGTATCGCAGGAAATGCAATTCCTTTTACAGATAACACGTGCCAAACCTGTCCCTATAAAACGCAGTGGAATAATGGTCGGGTAGAGAACCCTGATAGTCATTACTCCTTGATAAAATTTAACAAACCCGCACAAGGACACGGATTATTCCCCTCCATACCAACACCTTGGTAGCGTAAGTGAGGGTCTATGGGGATGATTATCCGAATCCAACGGATTTGGAAAAACACGTTGGTACGAGGGATTTGCAATACGGTCGTTTCTCAAAAATGTAAACTCCGCTGTTTGCGGGACCTTGAGTCCCCCGATCTGTAAGAACCCATCAAAATTGTTTGGGTGAATGTGTACGCATGTATGGGTCTGCACAATTTTTTCAAACGCACGCGCAGCCACATTGAAAAATGGTTCACTCCAAAATTGGTCCAGTTGGTGAAACTCGGCAACGATAATTCTGAATCGGTTCATTAAGATATCGGACATGGATAGAAATACCTCGTACTCATACCCTTCAATATCGATCTGCAGCAACAAATCTGAGCGTGATTCCGGCAGTGATGAATTCACCCAATCATCACAAGTCATGAATGCATCATCTGTCGTGACACCGATGAATTTTTTGGTAAAGTGAAACAGCTTATGCGCTTTGGCCGGTTGTTTCGCAGATTTATCAGCAAGGAAAACCTTCATTCCCCGATCAGCACAATCTTTCTCAAATCCTGACACAAATCCAATCCCGGGTGAAAAACATGCTTCAATTCCTTCGAGATCATTTGGAACCAAATACCCCCCATCCCCATCTGGTCCAAGCCGGATAAGTTCTTTATTCGTGGATACGGGATAAAGCTTTTGCAACAAAGATTGAAACTCCCCCCGATCTGTCATCCTCGTGGGAAATACATTCATGACAGCAAGGGTTTTGTGGGCAAGGGATTTAAGAACTTGTTTCATCTAAGAGGCCCCCGTCAAATTTTTCGAGACCGACCACGGGTTAACAGAAAAATTTGTCTTGGTCTTATGATATCAAAGACACTTTCAGGCAACCCCGCCGGTGCTCTGTCGTCGCCAGCAATACGCAAATCCCAAAACACAAAACCTCGTCTCTGTATCGGAAACGGGGTGTTCGTCATCATCCCCCATAGGTTCCTCTTTGCGGTATCAAGAGAAGCAAACCCGGTCACCGGGGTGTCTGAATGAAGGTAACATCCGGATAATACGATTTCTGCAATACTTGTCAAGGAATTTCAGGGAATGCTGACGGCCGCGACTTTTACGTGACCCTGTCGTCACTTTTCCTGCAGATCTCCGGATACAGCTTCTCGGCACAGTCAGGGCAGATCCCATGGCTGAACTGGGCATCGGAATGTCTTTGGATGTACGATTCAATCTGATTCCAGTATCCCTCATCATCCCGGATCTTTTTGCACGAGGAACAGATGGGGAGGAGACCGCTTAAGGTTGTCACCTCAGCGAGGGCATCCTGAAGCTGATAGATCAATTTTTCCTTTTCATTCTCCGCCCGCCTGCGCTCGGCGATATCCCGGACAAGAGCCCTCTCTGTTTCAGAGCGAGTGAACTCATAATAATATGAGAGGAACGTCACACTGATAATAAGGGCCGTGATGTTAAGGATGGGAATCAACGGTACGGCATTCGGGGGAAATCCATACTTCCAGATAAAGAGTATCCCTACCGATGATAACATTATGATAGCGGCTAACAGGCCAAGCCGTCTCCCCAGGAGGAGAAACGCAAAGATGGGGCCCACCGTGTTCAATACAAATATGGACGGGGGGATATCGGGGCTCGCACAGACAAACAGACTCAGCATCCATCCGACGACAAAAAAGACCCTGCTCCCCAGTTTCAAATACCTCGGAGATTGAATCAGGTATAACAGGAGCAGACATAACAAGGCGACGCTAAACTCCGCACCGGCGACAGCCATATTCCCTCTCATAATATTAGCCCCGATGAAAAAGACCAGAACAGTCCCACAGATCAAAAGAGAGGCGTTCAGGACGAGATACCGCCTGTATTCAGTCTTGTTGTGATACTTTCGAGACTGTGCAAAACGAGAAAAAAATGCTGTGCACAACCCGCTGTTTGAATCTCTTTTCTGTCTTGTAAATGCCATGGGAATCTCTAGCTACAACTTACTGGGTTTCACCCGATGAGGTGCCCCTTACGCGACCCCGTCGTCACTTTTTCTGTAGATCTCCGGATACAGCTTCTGAGCGCAGTCGGGGCAGATTCCGTGGCTGAACTGGGCACCGGAATGTTTTTGGATGTATGCCTCAATCTGATTCCAGTACCCCTTGTCGTCGCGGATCTTCTTGCACGAGGAACAGATGGGAAGAAGGCCGCTTAAGTTTGTCACCTCTGCGAGGGCACCCTGAAGCTGATAGATCAGTTTTTCCTTTTCCTTCTCCATCCGCCTGCGCTCGGCGATATCCCGGACAAGGGCCCTCTCTGTTTCAGACCGAGTGAACTCATAATAATATGAAAAGACCGCCACACCAATGATAAGGACCGTAACATGAAGAATGGAAATCAACGGAAAGGTATGTGGGACAGCCCCATATTTCCAGACAAAGAGTACCGCTACCGATAACAGCATCGCGATAGCGGCTAACAGGCCAAGCCGCCTTCCCAGGAGGAGAAACGCAAAAATGGGGCCCAGTGTGTTCCACACAAATATGGACGGATGAGTATCGGGACTTGCGCAGACAAACAGACCCAGCATCCATCCAACAACAAAAAAGATTCTGCTTCCCAGTTTCAGATATCTTGGAGACTGGACCAGATATAACAGGAACAGGCATAGTATAAAGGCGACGAATTCCCCAGCGGCAACAGCCATATGTCCTTTCGGAATATTGGCTAAGCTGAAAAAGCCCAGAACACTTGCAAAGATCAGAAGAGAGGTGTTCAGCAGGAGATACCGCCGGTAGTCAGTCTTGTTGTAATACCCTCGAGACTGCGCAAACCGAGAAAGAATCAATGTGACCACCCTGCTGTTTGGGTCTCTCCTCTGTTTCGTAAGTATCATAATCACTCCCCCATACAGCTTAACGCCCTTGAACCAATGAGGTGACACGGTGCCTGCCGAGGCAGCAGCGCAAGAGACAACATTTCTCTCAATAGAAACGGGATACAGATACCATCTCGCCGCAGTTTGTTTCCTCCGGTAACGGAGGGAACAAAGCCTGTTACGAGGCATACCAGAATGACCGGATCGCCCCATGCTCGTCGCACTAATTGTCAAGGGATTTCAAGGAATACGGATCAGGAAGGGGCTACAACTCTCGCGCAAATCTTGGTAAAAAACAGATAAAAAAACACGGCCCTCACAGAACGGCTCCACTACCGACCTACGAGGGCTAATTTGGTAGCGGGGGGAGGATTTGAACCTCCGACCTTTGGGTTATGAGCCCAACGAGCTACCTGACTGCTCCACCCCGCGTCATATCCCCTCTGAGAGGTCTTTCAGTGAATACCTGCACTGTTTGTGGGACGTGGTGCTGTATCTAAGCCAATATGCGAAAAATGTCAAGGAGTATTCTCCTTTAATCCACGTATATCATATACGTCTATCTTCCTATCGATCCCTTTCAGCGCGATCGGTCCCATCTGTTCGGCCCGAACATGGCTCTCAACTTCGCGGTACGTATCGCCGCAGACAAGGATCTGTCCCCCCTGCGCGAGGCCTTCGAGCCGGGCCGCCACATTAACGGCCCTTCCCATCACAGTGTACTCTTTTTTTCTGCAGGAACCGAATATGCCCGCCATAACCTCACCGGTACTGATCCCGATGCCGATGGAAATCTTCCGCCCGGGTTCAGAAAGGTCGTCATTGATCTTTCCGATCTCATCCATCATTCCGGCCGCGCACATAACCGCACGCAGTGTATCATCCTCGAAAGCTAACGGGGCCCCGAACACACCCATGATGCTGTCCCCCACATGTTTGTCCAGGGTCCCGTTATGCTCGCATATGATCGCGTCCAGAGGTGAGAAATACTGCGCGTTGAGCACCTCGCACAGTTCCTCAACGCTCAACTCTTCCGACAGTGCGGTGAAACCCCGTATATCGCTGAAAAGGACCGTGGCCTTCTGCTTTCTCAGTCCCATGTATGTCCCCCCCTCCTTCCACATCTCGGAGAAAACCTGTTCCGAGACAAACTGTCTGAGCCTCTTTTTGAGGGTGCATTCCCTGATCTTGGCCTTCAATTCGATATTGGAGAAGGGCTTTGTGATAAATCCATCTATCCCGGCATTCACCGATTCGATCGCGCTCTCCATGGTGGCGTATCCGGTCAGCATGATCCGCGTCATTTCCGGATTGATCTTCCCTATCTCAATCAGTGTTTCCAACCCGTCAATCCCCGGCATCTTGTAATCCGACATGACGGTTTCTATACCGTGGGGATTATCAACGACGATACCGATGGCGCGGCTGCCGTCCTCAGCCAGGAATACACGGTAGCCGTCCTTTTCCAAGACCTTCTTCAGTGATCTCCTCACACCCTCTTCATCATCCACCACTAAAAGGTTCATCGCTCTCCCCTCCTCCCGCAGAAAAGCTCCACCGATACGGTGGTCCCCTTCCCCTTTTTGCTCTGTATGGCGATGTTTCCACCATGTCTCTTCACGATCTCATGGGCGATATACAAGCCGAGCCCCGTCCCTTCACCCGGCTTCTTGGTCGTAAAGAAGGGTTTGAAGGCATCTTTGACCTCTTCGGGCGACATCCCTCTTCCCGTGTCGCGGCACTCGATACGGACAGTATCCCTGTCCCTTTCGTAGCACGTCACCAGCGTTATCGCGCCTCTCCCCTCCGGCTGGGCCTGGATCGCATTATTTATGATATTAATGACCACCTGTCCAAGGTTGGCAAAGTTACCCTCGATCTTCGGCAGGTCTTCTGCCAGGTTCCTTTCAATGGCTATCTCGGAATTCTTATACCGCGTGCGCAGGACCCTCAGGGCATCGTCGACCAGGGTATTGACGTTCACTTCCTCGACATAGGTCTGTGTCTGCCGTGAAAGACCTAAGAGACTCTTCACGATGTCGGCGGCCCGGTCGAGTTCCTTGACAGAAAATCTCAGATCCTCTATCAGCTCATCACGATCCGTTTCCTGCACCCCTTCCCATTCTCCGATCGTCTCGGCAGAGATCTGGATGAGGCTCGACGAACTGGCGAGGGGATTGTTGAGTTCGTGAGCCGTCCCCGCCACGAGCTGTCCTATCGAGGCGAGGCTCTCCGATCGGATCAGCTGCTGCTGCGTCCTCTCCTTCTCTTCGAGTGCCGCCGCGAGGTCTTTCGTCCTCTTTCGGACCTTTTCCTCCAGCTTGATATTCATCTCCTCTATTCGTTCATAATTCCTGGCATTTTCTATGGCGATTGCCCCCTGGCTGGCAATGGTCTCCAACAGTTCTATATCTTCATGCACAAACAGCTCCCCCGACCGCTTCTCTCCCAGGGCTATAATCCCCTTCAGCCGATCCTGGGAGACCATCGGTATCAGGATGGCCGCATCAGTGGCATCAAACAGATCGGATATCCTGTTCTCCTGATCGGCCGGGATGTCGATCCTGCCGAGGGCGGATCGCGCCAGCGTCCCTCGGTCCCCCTCGAAGAAGGTCGCTATCGGCTGACTGTCCCTCGCGGAGTTCTCGTGCCTCTTTTCGGACTGTTCCCCCCGGGTGGCATACACCTCCAGTGACCCGCTCTCCTGCTGGTAGATCGCCACGGACATACCACCCGCCTTCAGGGCCGACGGGATGGAATCAAGCAGAAAATCCACAATCTCTTCGATCCTCAGAAAAGACGCCATGGCACCGCTCATCTGCCTCAGGGTTTCCTGATAGTCGTACCTTCCCCTGAAAAACACCCTGTCAACGAGCGCCTGGACCTTGTCTCTCGCGGGATTGAACAGGACAACCACGAGGATGGCCGAGGCGAGGGAGATAACAAAGGGGTGAGTATTGCCGTATCCCATGAACAGTATGTTGGACAGATAGATGGCCAGGGCGTACACGAAGGTTAGTATCCCGGTCAGGAAAAAATAGGTGCTCCCCTTTCTGACGAGCATTCCGATATCGAGGAGATCGTACTTCAGGACGGCAAAGGCGAGGATGATCGCCGGGACAAAATTGAAGTTGCCCATTGGATAGAGATCATATCCGGCGATGGGGAGGGCATTCAGCAGCAGGAGGAGCCCGCTGATGCCGAATCCGATAACCAGGTACTGGATCCTGTTCCTCTCGCGGCTTTCTTCCGCTCGTTTCATCCCCAGAAAGAGGATCGTGATACAGTACAGTGCGGCCATCCCCCCAACCGCTGAAAAGAGATGGTACAGCGGTCCCGCCGCGGCGATCTTCCCGAAAGAGAATTGGCGCAGTCCGCTGATAAAATATTCGGTCTGGGTGAAGGGGAGGAGGGCGGCGCTGAAGAGATACGCACCGATTTCAAGCAGTCTCCTCTTCGTTATGCCGAGGAACGAGTGCACAAACCGGATATATACCGGTATGACGAAAACAAAAAACAGGTAAGTCAAACGGTCAAGCCTGAGGGCAAGCGCCTCATCCGTGAGAAAAGACACCAGTGCGATATCGAGGTCGATCAGGGCGCCGAGGAGGCACATGCAGGCGAAAAAGAGGGTGGTGGCATTTCTCTTCCCCCGGAGGATGGAGAAAACGGCCAGGAATGAAAAGACCAGAAACCCGGTCACAGGAAGGAGGAGATAGGAATATGATTCCCAAAGAAGGTGCAGAGACACAGTAGCCCTCCTCTCCCAATGATTGGCAACTATTCACGTACCCAGAAATCTGGTGGACCGGCCTTCGGCTCTACCCCACGCATGATGCAACAGTAGATACATCCCGACGCCAGATCTGACCGCTATGCTCTTCCCGGATTCTGTGTCTCGTTTCTCGTCTCTGCGTAATTGTTAACCGCGTGTCGCCTAAAACACGAATACAGCCGCCGCTACAACCGAGGTATGGCCGCCGTTTTTCACGATCGCCGATTGTGTGACGTTCCGCGTCCGTACGATCTTTCCGCTGATCTTGAAGATCTCCTCCTTTTCATCCCAGCTCGCGTCCACATCAAAATCGATACCGAGCGTTGAAGCAAGCATGGCCGCCGCGAGGTCTTCCGCATAGTCCCCCGCCTCTACCGATGTCTGTCCGAATGCGTGGTGCTCGCTGATATACCCATACGCGTTTCGGTCGGCCGGGATGGCACACCCCACGGACGCCGCGATCAGTCTTCTCGGCTCGTTACTGCAATTGCGGCTCATGACACAGTAGGTTATATCGCCGGGGTGCAATTCTTTTAACCCCTTTTCACGCGATATCACCTTGCAGCCGGGCGGGAAAATACTCGAAACCAAAACCAGATTGCACTTCTCTATCCCGGCATTCCTCAGGGCCAGCTCGAATGAGTGGAGTTCTTCTTTATGGGAACCGACTCCCTTGGTAAAAAAAATCTTCTTGGGTACCTGATTGCTCAATACCGTATCTCCTTCTATAAAAATAATGCCTCGTCTACGAATCCGACCGATTGATATATCCCATGATCCGGTATGCCAGCTTCGCCGCCGTGAAGTCGGGGGCAATCATCCCGGGGATCGGGCACAGTTCAACGATATCAAATCCGCGAATCGTACAGTTCTCGGAAACCCCCCTGATCAGGCGGATCAGGTCGTTCCACAGGATGCCGCCGGGCTCGGGAGTTCCGGTGGCCGGCATAACCGACGGATCCAAAACATCAAGATCAAGGGTGATGTATATATCCTTCGACAGATTCTCGCAAATCTTTTTTATCGGTTCGAGATCATTTATTATAAAATCCGGGGAAAAGGTCATGACTGAATTTTCTTTGATAAAATCAGCTTCTTCAATGCTCATACTCCTGACTCCGGCCTGTATCAGGGGACAGATCTCAAATATCCTCCTCCCGACGGACGCGTGGCTGAATGACGAGTTCTGGTACGAGTCTCTCAGATCGGCATGTGCGTCGAACTGGAGCACCGACAGGGAAGGATATGCCTCTTTCGCGGCCTGGACCGCCCCTATGGTCACGCTGTGTTCCCCCCCCAGGACAACCGGGACCTTACCGGAGAAAAGGACCTTCGCCACTTCCCCGCGAACGGCCCCTGCCATCGCCTCCGGGCCACGCGCATCCACCTGGAGGGGTTCCATGGTGTGGATACCCGCCAGGTATGTCTCCACGCCCAATTCCTCGTCATACAGTTCCATATTGGCCGACGCATCCAGAATGGCCGCCGGCCCCTTCCTCGATCCCGCCTGATAGGTAGACGTCAGGTCATAGGGAACGGGAATCACCACAAATTTTGCCTCTTCAAGGCGCGGATTTTCTACGTCCATTCCACCAAAGTTCATAGCCTGCTCCATCGTATTGAAATATCAGGAGAAAGAATCAGTCCGAGAGAATTCCGCTCTTCATCAGAAATTCGCCGTCGTCATACAGCAGATACGAGTGATGGCCTATCCAGTCACCCAAAATGGCAAAGGTCTTGATCCTGTCATGCACGACATGCTGTTCAAACCGGGGTGAGTGGAAGTGGCCCAGTATCACCGCATCGGCCCCCCCTTCAAACTTCTCCATGGCAAATGTATTGATCCTGCCGGCAAGCCCGTTGGATGATGGTGTTTCACAGTTCCTGCTCATCCCTGAGATCACTCGGGAGAGAGACCACAGGACCGGAGACGGAATCTGCTTCTGCGTTCGGTAAAACAGGTTACTCCTGAGCAGTTTCCTCAGGACGAGGTACGACCTGTTGGAGGCATCCACCATATCGCCATGGGACACAAACAACCTCTTCCCATCCAGTTCGATGGTGGCCCCTTCGGAAAACACCCGCACACCGTGCGGCTCAAAATAATCACTCAGAAAAAAATCGTGGTTGCCCTCAAAAAACGAAACGTTCGTTCCGGCCCTTTGTATCTCCAGTAATCGTTCAACAATATCGGAAAAGCCGGGATAGACACCGTTCTTACCGGCGAACCAGAAGTCGAAGAAGTCTCCGAGGATGTAAAGTTCGTCCACGCTGCCCTGTACGGAGCTGAGAAAACGTATCAGATACCGGTACCCGTCGGAGTCGCTGCCATCCAGATGGGCATCGGCGATAAACACGGCCTTCATAATCCCCGCCTCTCGATCTATCTCCCCGCAGCTTCCCGGACAAGGGACTCCGAGTTTCCAAACATCATCCTTATCTCTTCATCGGTCATCCCGGCGCCTTTGGCGATCATACCTGCCATCTCCCTGTCCACGAGGTCCCGGGGTGAGTGGGTATCAGTGTTGAGAACCAGTTTCGCGCCAAACCTGCGCGCCAGTGCCGCCACGCGGCCATTCGTCAGACTGTGTCCCTTCCGTGCGGATATCTCCAGAAATATGGAACCGGCGGCGGCCAGTTTCGCCTCCTCTTCGGTCAGCAGTCCGGGGTGCGCAAGTATGTCGACCGGCGCCTCCAGGGCGGCGCGGTTCGTTCCCGGCATAACCGGTTCAACAATGGTCTCTCCGTGGACAACGATGATCTTCGCCCCCAGCGCCCGTGCCTCGCGGGCAAGGGAGGAGATGTGATCCGGGTGAACATGGGTAAGCTCGATGCCCGGGATGGCCTGCAGGGGGCAGGTCTCCGATATCTTCTCGCAGACCGTTACAATCCGGGGAATGATGAAATCCAGGTTTGAATGATCGGCATGGTCGGTTATTGCGATCGCCCGATATCCCTTTGCTACCGCCCTCCGTGCGAGCTCCGAGGGAACCAGTTCACCATCGCTGAAGATGGAATGTGTGTGCAAATCAATCATGGGCAATCCCTTCGAAAGGTGTATTTTTGACGGTACCGTACAGAACCCGCTCTACCTCAGTCCGTTTAGCAGATTTAAAAATCAAGGTCAATCCAAGAAACATTGAAGCAAACGTGATTTACTGTTATATATCCCTCGGTATACCAACCCTAATCGAAAGACAGATGATGCACCGGATAGTAAACAGATACATTCTGCGGGAGATCTCCGTTCCCTTTTTTATGATCCTCCTCGTCTTGACCTTCGCCCTCCTGATGGGAAGGATCCTTCAGCTTATGGATCTGATGATAAACAAGGGGATCGACGCTGCCGATATCGCAAGGCTTGTCCTGTATCTGATGCCCTCTTTTCTTACCATCACCATTCCCGTATCGCTCCTCATCTCCATACTCATCGGTCTGGGACGACTTTCCCGCGACAACGAGATCATTGTGCTGAAGTCATCGGGTCTGAGCCTGTATCAGCTTGTACCGTCTATTGCCCTCGCCGCCCTGTGTGCCTTTTTCATCACCGCAGTGACCGGATTCTTTCTCGTTCCGTATGGCAACTTTGCGACGAAAAATCTCCTCTTTGACATAGCACAACAAAAGGCAAGCATCGGCATCAAGGAAAGGGTCTTCAACGGCGACTTTGCAGGCCTTGTCCTGTACGCCCAAGAGCTTCCCCCACAGGAAGACTGCATGAAGGGCGTCTTTATATCCGACAACCGTACGTTAGAGGAACCAACCACGATCATCGCACAGAGAGGGTTCCTCGTCTCCGACCCCACGTCCATGCGGGTGACCCTGAGACTGCAGGATGGGAGTATTCACACGGCGGATGCGGGTGCGGCAACCTACAAGAAGATCGACTTCAGTTCCTATGACATAAATCTCGACCTTTCGACATCGATCGGAGGCAAGAACGGAGCCGTCACCAAGGACAGCAAGGAGATGTCTCTCCCCGAACTGATCAGGGAAAGTCATACCCCTGGTTTGGAAGAAAAGGCCATGAAGGAGTTCATCATTGAAATCCACAAGAAGTTCACACTCCCCTTTGCCTGTATCGTCTTCGGTATCATTGGCATTCCGCTGGGCATCTCAAAACACCGAAGCGGAAAGTCACGGGGGTTTGTCATCGGTATTACCGTCATCATGATCTACTACGTCATCCAGATCGGCGGGGAGGCACTGGGTGAAACCGGCATGCTCTTCCCGGCATTGGGTGCATGGATATCAAACACCCTGTTGGGGGCCACTGGCATATACTTATTTCTTACCAATGCGAAGGAGAAACCCCTTATCCCTGAATCCATTCGGAAGATCGGGGTGCGGACACGGACATGACGATTATCGACAGATATATCCTCAAAGAATTTATAAAGATATTCGCATTGATCCTCATCTCTCTCGCGGGGCTGTATCTGATCGTGGATTTCTTTGAACGGATACGGATGTTTCTGAGTAATCATGCCTCAGTGGGGCAGATGGCGTCCTACTTTCTCCTGACCCTCCCCATGATCCTGTCACAGATGATACCGATCGGCGTCCTGCTGAGCGCCCTCCTGTCGTTCGGAATCCTCTCGAAAAACTCTGAGATAACGGCTATGAAGGCGAACGGCCTGAGCCTGTATCGTCTGTCAGTCCCGGTTATTGTTGTCTCCTTTGCGATCTGTATAGCGACGTTTCTCCTGAATGAAGCCGTAACACCATACACAAACCAGAGGGCCAAGCATATCAAGCTGGTCGAGGTCCAGAAGAGGGAACAGATGGGCAGCTTCAAGCAGAATGAGATCTGGTACCGAGGCGAGAGGGGGATCTACAACTTTTCCATGTTTGATCCCCTGACGAACACCCTGAAGGGGATTCGGATCCATTTCTTTGACCGCGGGATGAACCTCTCTCAGAGAATCGACGCAAAGGAGGCGGTCTGGAAAGACGGGAGGTGGTTATTCACCGATCTGCTTGTAACAACCTTCAACCAGGGTGGGGTCCCCTCAATCAAACGGATACCGTCACGGATTGTTGCCCTTTCCGAGAAGCCTTCGGATTTTATGGTCGTTCAGAAGGACACCGAAGAAATGGGTCTCCTGGAACTGAGCAGGTTCACAAAGAAGATAGGCTCGGAAGGGTATGACACCATGCGATATCGGACGGACATGCACGGAAAAATTGCGTTTCCGCTGGTAAGCGTCATCCTCGCCATCCTCGGTGTCTCTTTCTCACTGAAATCGGAACGAAGCGGGGGGATCGCTCAGAGCATCGGACTGGGAATCGTCATCGGGTTTTCATACTGGATCGTCTTCGCCTTCGCCATCTCCCTGGGGCGTGCCGGGACCCTCCCGCCCGTGATGGCGGCGTGGTCCGCGAATGTGCTGTTCGGAACCGCGGCCACGATTCTGTTCATGCGCGTAAAGACGTAATCACAACCACGGCAGGATTAAGGATCGAAGGAATAAGGATTATCTCCTTACTCCTTACTCCTTACTCCTTACTCCTTACTCCTTTTTTACGTTCCCATCTCCCATGAATTGAGGTATTTCTCCTGCTCGGGTGTCAGGGTGTCTATCCTGACATTCAGCGACTCCAGCTTTAACCGGGCGATCTCCTTGTCGATGTCTTCGGGCACCCCGTAGACCAGATTTTCCAGTTCGCTTGCATGTCGCACCATATATTCGGCGGCGAGGGCCTGATTGGCGAAACTCATGTCCATGACGCTCGAGGGATGCCCTTCCGCGGCTGCAAGGTTGATCAGTCTCCCCTCGCCCAGGATATAGATACGCCGCCCGTCCTTCAGCGTGTATTCGTCGATAAACTTTCGGATCCTTCCGGTATATTCCGAGACCTCCTTGAGACCCTCGATATCCAGTTCCACATTGAAGTGCCCCGAGTTGGAAACAATGGCCCCATCCTTCATTACCAGGAAATGCTCCTGACGGATGACATTGATATCCCCGGTCAGTGTGCAGAAGAAATCTCCCATCTCGGCCGCCTCGGCGATCGGCATGACCCGGTAACCATCCATGACCGCCTCCAGGGCGCGGAGGGGATCTACTTCTGTCACGATGACGTTGGCGCCCATCCCTGATGCTCTCATAGCGAGACCCCGTGAACACCACCCATACCCGCACACGACAAAGGTGGAACCTGCTATCAGTCGGTTGGTCGCCCGGATGATCCCGTCGATAGTACTCTGCCCCGTACCGTACCGGTTGTCGAAGAGGTGCTTGGTGTTCGCATCGTTGACCGCTATCAGGGGGAATCGGAGGACCCCTTCATTCGCCATCGACTTCAGACGGATGACCCCGGTGGTCGTCTCTTCCGTTCCCCCGATGATATCACCGATCAGATCCTCACGCTTTGCATGAATCGTCGATACGAGATCGGCCCCGTCATCCATCGTTATCACCGGTTTGATATCCAGGACCGAGTTGATGTGACGGTAGTAAGTGTCGGTATCCTCCGCGTTGATGGCATGGACCGCGATATCCTGATACTTTACCAGATAGGCGGCGACATAATCCTGTGTGCTCAGGGGATTCGACGCGCACAGTGAAAGCTCGGCACCACCCGCCTTCAGTGTTTCCATGAGGCTGGCCGTCTCTGTGGTGACATGGAGGCACGCCCCCAGTCGAATGCCCTTCAGCGGCTTTTCCTCTGCAAACCGCTTTTTGATACTGTTCAGGACGGGCATGCTCTTGTTCGCCCAGTCAACACTTGACTTTCCTTCTTCCGCCAGCTGTATGTCCTTGATATCGTAATCCATCATTCCTCCTAAATGTTTTCCTTCGCATCCGTCCCTGTGCGAAAGAGATATAGCGATGCCCATCTCCGTACAGGCATTGAAAGCCAACCGTTCTCTTTTCGGAGTTTCGACCTTTGTTTTACTTCTTATCCCCCGCCTCTTTCTTCAGCTTCTCGGCCATATCCGTCTTTTCCCACGGATAGTTGTCCATAAACAGGGTCCTTGATATCTTCCTATAGATATCGCCGTTGAGCAGGTCGAAGCGCTCTATCATCCCCTTGGGGGTAAGGTCGAAAACCTTTTCCACGATATCCGACAACTCCTCATCAGGGATACGCCCCGTATTGAAGGTGTTGACATAGATGGACATCGGTTTGGCAACCCCTATGGCGTAGGCCAGCTGAACCGAACACCGGGTGGCGAGGCCCGCGGCAACAAGGTTTTTGGCCACATAGCGCGCCCCGAACACGGCGGAGCAATCGACCTTCTCAGGTGACTTGTTGACCACCGCTCCTCCTCCAAGCTGCGCACCGGGATACCCTCCGTAGAGCTGACAGACAAGCTTACGCCCTGTGACGCCGGAGTCGGCGGCGCTGCACGAGTGAACCGCCTGCCATTCGCCCGTGGGATTAAACAGAAATTCGGTCTTTTCGTTTACCCACTCACCCAGGCATTCGAAGGCTATCTTCTTCGCCGTTTCCTCGATCTCTTCATTCTCCGCCACATGGCGATAATCAATAGCGTTCGACATCAACACCTTCGGAACGTGTGTCGGCTTGCCGTTTTTGTCATAATTGACCGTTACCTGCCCCTTGCCGTCGGGGGCGAATAGGGGGTTCCCGCAGTCCTCAAAAGCCCGCATCATGCGGTTCACCAGGACATAAGTAAGGGGGAGCAGTTCAGGGGTTTCGTCACAGGCATACCCGTACATGATCCCCTGGTCTCCAGCGCCGATCTCCTTATGCTTTCCCAGTTCCGCACGTGTTCCTATGTTGATATTGGGAGATTGGGGGATAATCGCATTGAAGACACCCAGCGAGTGCCCGTTGAGCCCAACCGCCGCGTCGTTGTAACCCAGAGACAAGACCGTCTGGCGCAGGCTCTTTTCGATATCGATATATATTCGCGTCGCAACCTCTCCACCGACGATACAGAAACCCTTCCCCAGGAACACCTCAAGGCCGCAATGGGGCATGGTGTTGATATCCATTCCCGCCTTCTTTTCCTCATCCAGTATCCGTGCGATGATATCAGCCGCGATGGTATCTGCAACGATATCGGGGTGCCCTACCTTGACCCCCTCAGATGTTATCTGCATCTATTCCTTCCTCCTTGGTTATTTGTTTAACATCCCCTGGCGAAACGATACCGCCCGATATAATGAGGGTAAACGCCTCCTCAACCGTCATATCAAGGGTAATCGTATCCGTCTCCGGCACCATGATATAAAATCCCGACGTGGGATTGGGCGTCGTGGGGACAAAGACATTCACACACCTCTGTGATGTTTTTACCTGAACCTCTCCCCGGCTCACACCGGTAACAAAGGCTATCGAGTACAGACCCTTCCGTGGATATTCAATCAGGACAGCCCTTTTGAAGCTCTGCCCCTTATCGTTGAACACGGCGTCGACAAGCTGCTTGAGCGCGTTATATATGCCCCTGACCAGGGGGATCTTGCTCACCATCCTCTCGCCGAAAGAAACGAGCTTCGTGCCGAGGTAACTCTTTGTCACCAGACCCACGGTAAAGACAAGTATCAGCGTAATGATCACACCGAGACCCGGTATATGAAAGGAGAGCAATTGATCGGGATGAAACCTGGCGGGGATAATCTTTACCAGGTTATTCATCATTCCTATGATAAGGTACAGGACATAGATCGTCACCCCCACGGGAATAATAGCAGCTATCCCCGTCAGAAAAACACCTTTAATGCCCTTTCCGATCTTTTTTAACATATTGTCAAACGTTTGCTTTCGAAGAACAGGTGGGTGTATATCAGAAAATACCCTGAGCCGCAATATCGGATGAGAGGCACACAGCACCCCCTCTCGTGAAGACTCCAGCCTGCAAGGACCTGATACGTATCTATGCTTTTTTCTTTATCTTATTTTCATCACCAAGCAGTACACACCTGGGCTTCCAGCCCTTGACCGCCTCCTCGTCAACCTGGACATAGCTGGCTATGATGATAAGGTCATTCCTCGAAGCCTTTCGTGCAGCGGCCCCGTTCAGGCATATGACACCGGATCCTCGGGGACCCTTGATAATATAGGTGGAAAATCTCTCCCCGTTTGAGACATTGTATATGTCAACCTGTTCGTACGGAGCAAGATCAGCCGCATCCATAAGATCCGTGTCAATGGTTATGCTTCCCTCATAGTGGAGATCGGCATCGGTAACAGTAGCCCTGTGAAGTTTTGATTTCAACATCGTTCTCTGCATCGTTTCACCTGCCTAAATAGTTTCTCCAAACACATAATTATCTATAAGCCGCGGCGTACCTACCCAGACAGCCAGGGCCAGTACAGATCTTTTTTCCTCAACGGTCTCAACATCAGCCATGGTTTCGACATCGCATACCTTTACATAATCGATTGTGGTCCCCGGATGTCCCTCGATAAAATCCCTTATCTCCTGCAATATCAAGCCGGCATCCCGTTCACCCCGGTCATACAGGTCCGCGGCGTGTCTGAGTGAACGGCTCAGGCTCAGTGCGGATTCCCGCTCATCCTTTTTCAGATATGCGTTCCGGGAACTCATGGCAAGACCATCCGGTTCTCTGACCGTCGGTATCCCGATAACCTCAAGATCCATGTTGAGGTCGAACACCATCCGCTTTATCACGGCCAGCTGTTGAAAATCTTTTTTTCCAAAAACAGTGACATGGGGTTTGACGATATTGAACAGCTTCGCGCAGATGGTTGCCACTCCCCTGAAATGGGTGGGCCTGGTCAAGCCACAGAGATTTGTGGTGATATCTTCAACGGTTACATAGGTGTGGTACTGGTCGGGATACATCTGCGAGTTCGAAGGATAGAAGATGACATCTACGCCGACATCCCGTGCGAGCCGCTCATCCCTCTCAAAGTCCCGGGGATATTTATCCAGATCTTCGCCAGGACCGAACTGGGTGGGATTCACATATATGCTGATGACCAGGCAGTCTCCCCGCCTCTTCCCTTCTTCCATCAACCTCAGATGTCCGTCGTGAAGATATCCCATGGTAGGGACAAAGGCGATCTTCTTGCCCCTGAGTCTGAGAGTCTCCGAAAAGGTCTGCATCTCGCGCACTGTCGTAATCGTTTTCATACGTGCAGCACTTCCCCCACAAAAAAAGCCTCTCCGCTCTGAAACGGGAGGCCTTGAAATCGTGCGCTATGCTACCTCGGCTCTCTTCCGTCCCAGTCCATACAAGCGGATCCAAGCGGACGGTTGCCTCCTATCAGACGGATGTCACCCTGTCAAGCACTTTATGTATAAAAATGCATCTGGCACCGCGCAAAAAGGGTATCTTCAGAATCACGGCCCTCCGGCTTCATATTTTCGGGTGCATTATTTACCGAACCAGCTATTGACAAAACGATAGAAGCGATTATTATAATGAAAGAGAATTTAAAAGGTCCGGGTGCAACTTCCACGTTATAATTTCTTTCAAGAAATAGAGTACAACCGAAGGGAAAAATAGATGTCGGCTCTATATGTGTGTAAAAATACGGGTGAATTCATCACAGAACCGTGTCAGGATACGATCTGTGAGTGGTGGTTAAAGAATGAGACGTTCTGTAACTGTACCTGGGTTGCCTGTAACTATGGCCCCTTCACGCTCGAGGAAGTCGGGGAGATGATGGGTGTTACCAGGGAACGGATACGACAGATAGAGGCGAAGGCCCTCAAGAAACTGCAGCACAAAAAGAGAAAAGATCAGCTGATCGACTTCGCGGCGATGAAGGGTCTTGACTAGAGTATCCTACGCCTTTTTTCTTGACTTGAGGTTGCCAAGAAATTTCTTCATGTGATCACGTATCTCAGCCCGAGAAAAAAGGAGGGCAGAGATCTCAAACTCATACTCCAGCGCCGCATCCTTATCGAGACGGGGAACGATGTCGGATATCTTCTTGACTGCCTCGACGGCCCGTGCGGGTCTTTGAGAGATCTCTCCTGCAATTGACCGTGCATCCTCCATGAACCTATCCGGAGGAGATACCTTGTTCACAAGACCGATCCGGAGGGCCTCCTGTGCACCGATCGGCTCCCCCAGCATGGCGATCTCTTTCGCCTTGGCGGTTCCAACCATCCGCCTGAGCGGATCGAACAGCGGATTCAGGCCGAATTTCAATTCCGGGTGCCCGAATATCGCCGTTTCCGAGGCGACAACGATATCACAAACGGTGACCAGATTGAATCCCCCTCCGAGTGCTATCCCGCTCACCGCTGCAATAACGGGTTTTCTGAAGGCGTAGATCTTCTGGAGACTCTCGATCATGATCTTCGAATAGTTCTCAAACTTGCTGGTCTCGAGGGTTACCATTTCCTCAAGATCGATACCGGCGGAGAAGACGGTATCGCCCCCGGTAAGGATAACGGCCCTGACAGAATCATCTCCCTCGAGCTGGCTGAAGCAGTGCAGCAACTCACGCCTCATCTCCACGGAGAGCGCATTCATCTCACCCGGACGGTTCAGTGTGACAATGGTGTATCCCTCTTCCTTCGTGAGGAGTATCGTGTTGTATTTCATAATAAAATCCGTGAATCTGATTCGTTACATCCCACTTATCTCACATCCCGCATCCGGGTTTATACAGGTAATCGATGCCGGAACCGCTCCCTCTCAGTTCTTCCGAGATGGAGGAGATGGTTTCGCGGGCGATATACCGGAGCAACCCCTTCCGTTTCTTTTCAGGATAGACTACTTCGGGCTTGCCCTCTATCCCCGCAAGCTCGGCCGCCGTATCGATCGCATGGTCCATATTCCCCAGGCCGTCGACGAGGCCGGCCTCAAGTGCCTGCCTCCCGGTGAATATCCGTGCATCGGCGATCTGTTCTATCTCTTTTCTGGAGATCTCCCTGTTCAATACGACCGCCTCGATAAACTGGTCGTGGATGTCATCAATGACGCCCTGGATAAGGGCCTTCTCAGGGGGTGTCATTTCGCGTACCGGAGACCCGACATCCTTGTATCGGCCCGCCTTGACAACAGTGGTCTTCAACCCCACCTTTCTCAGCAGGTCCTCTATCTGGGAAAACTGCACGATAACGCCGATGCTTCCGGTTATCGTACCGGGATTGGCGATAATCCGGTCAGCGGCACAGGCGATATAATATCCTCCTGATGCCGCAACCGATCCCATTGAAACAACAACTTTTTTGGATTTTTTTACCTGCAGGACCTTGTCGTATATCTCCTGAGAAGGAACCACCGCCCCTCCGGGTGAATCAATACGCAGGACAACCGCCTTGATGCCATTGTCTCTCTCGTATCTATCCAGTTGCCGGATGGTATCCTTCGAATCGCTCAGGACGCCCTCTATCGGCACGACACCGATCTTGTCTCTAAAGGAAAAATTCCGGGTTTCCTCTCCGAATGAAACAAAGAGGCGAAGGATCAGGAAGAAGAACAATCCGATAACCGCAAGGAGAGCAAACCCCAAGATGACTGGATGTCTTTTCATGAACCCTCTATTACGAAAGAGACAACTCCCCGCGCATGCATCATCAGAGCTTTATGCCTGCCAGCATGTCACCGAGGTTGGAAACAACCTTCTCCCTGTTATTCAGATACTGTTTCTGAGACGTCTTGTCGGAGGCCTTCTCGGAATCCTTGATGCTCAGCCCTATCTTGTGACTGGCAACATCGACGTTTTTCACGGCCGCTGACACAACATCCCCGACGGAGTACAGGTCTCTGGCAGAGTTAACCCTCTCATGGCTTATCTCAGAGATATGAACCAGACCCTCAACACCTTCTTCTATTTCGACAAACATACCGAAATCAGTAATATTTGTCACCTTCCCGGAAATAATCGACCCGGGAGCATACCGCGACGCAAGGGCCTCCCATGGATTTTCTTCGAGCTGTTTTATTCCGAGGGAAAACTTCTCCGCTTCGATATCGATCCCCAGGACCATTGCCTCGATCTCCTGGCCCTTCTTGTACAGATCGGACGGGTGCTTTATGCGTTTTTTCCAGGAAATATCGGACACATGCAAGAGACCATCAATATCGTCTTCAATCCCTACGAAGATACCGAAGTCCGTAATATTCCGTATCTCGCCCTTTATAACGGTCCCTTCGGGATATTTTTCACTCAGCTCCACCCACGGATTGGGCATCGTCTGCTTGAGACCGAGCGATATTCTTCTGTTTTCAGGATTTACGTCCAGGACCATCACCTTTACAACATCACCGACGGACAGCATCTTGGAGGGATGGCGTATCTTCTTCGTCCAGAACATCTCCGAGACATGCACGAGCCCTTCGACTCCCGGCTCAAGCTCGATGAATGCGCCGTAATCCATGAGGCTCACAACCTTCCCCTCCACAATGGATTCAACGGGATATTTTTCAGTAATCGACTCCCACGGATTTTCCGTCAGCTGTTTGATGCCCAGCGACACCCGTTCTTTCTCCCTGTCAAAGCTGAGGACCTTAACGGTTATCGTGTCGTCCCTGGAGAAATTCTCGGAAGGGTGCCGTATCCGTCCCCATGACATATCGGTAATGTGCAGCAGCCCGTCGATGCCTCCCAGATCTATAAACAGACCGTAATCCGTTATGTTCTTTACCGTGCCCTCCAGTACCTTGCCTTCTTCCAGCGTCTCAAGGGTCTTTTTCTTCTGTTCCGCTCTTTCTATTTCCAGTATGGCCTTCCGGGACAGGACAACGTTGTTTCGTTTACGGTCATACTTCAGGATCTGAAAATCCATGATCTCCCCGACATACCTGTCAAGATCCTTTACGGGGTGCGTGCTGACCTGGGAACCGGGGAGAAAGGCCGGGAAGCCGATATCGACCGAAAGGCCGCCCTTTACCTTCTGTACAATTGTTCCCGGTATCGTACCATTTTCCTCATATGCCTTTATGACATCGTCCCATATCTTTATCCGGGAGGCCTTCTCTTTCGAGAGTATCAGTTCGGCATCCTTTTTGCCATCTACAAGGACTTCGATATCATCACCCACAGAGATCGTCAGGTTACCGTTGCTGTCGGTAACTTCTCTCAGATAGAGACGCCCCTCCGTCTTGTAACCGACATCGACCATCGCCACATCCTCGTTTATCTGGACGATCTTCCCTATGACGACCTTGCCGATAGCCACATCCTGCAGGCTCTGCTCGTAGAGTTCCACAAAACTCATACCGTCTTCCTCTTTTTGCAGATCCACCTCCTCTACGCTTTCTACTTCTTTTTTTTCCGGTTCAGTTGTTAAGTTACCTTCGTTAACCATTGATCAAATACCCCCTGACGTTATTCTGGAATTATGCTAAGTTTTTCTGTCTAACATACCGAAAATAAAATAGCAAGCTCAAGAATCCATCAAATGCGAATGCCTATCTCCCCGCATCCGCACGAAAACTCCCCCTGTTTCGTTGACTTATGAGAAAAATTCACATATCATAGGGGTATTGATAATATCACTGGTGGCTTTTTATGCCGTGAAGTCACCGTGATATCAAAACCCCGGAAAGATCTCCGTAGCAACGGATACCATGAGAATAGATCCCCGTAGCAACATAATAAAGCTCCTCGTCGTTTTTATCGTTTTTTTATATCTCCACGCGTCGGCGGGCCTCTCCCTTGCCGCTTTTACCATCCAAGATGAAAAAAAACTGGGCAAAGAGTTTTATGATAAATTGCAGGAGAAAGAGGCATTCGTAAAGGACCCAAAGGTAACCGGCTACGTGGAACGGATCGGGCGCCTGCTGCTTTCGCACAGCGATCACTCCTACTTCGACTTTACCTTTTCCGTCATCGACAGCAAGGGAATCAACGCCTTCGCAACCCCGGGGGGCTACATCTACGTCTACAGGGGGCTCATAGAGATTGCCGAGGACGAGGGCCAACTCGCCGGCGTCCTGGCCCACGAGATAGCGCATATCAAGGCAAGGCACATAGCCCAGATGATCGAGAGTTCACAGAAGATGGGCATGGCAACCCTTGCGGCGATCATTGCCAGCGCCTTTCTCGGCGGAGGCGATCTGACCGCCGCGACCATCGGCTTCTCCTCGGCGACGGCGACAACCCTCAGCCTCAAATACAGCAGAGAGCACGAGGAAGAGGCTGACCGTCTCGGGATGCTATACCTGACCGAAACCGGGTACGACGGCGAGGGGATGCTGAACTTTCTGAAAATCATGAGGCAGTACGAGTTCTACTCGAATTCCGTCCCGTCATATTTCCTGACACACCCCGGAACGGGAGATCGGATACGGTATCTGGACGGACTCCTTCAGACGAAATACAAGAAACGGGGACCCAAAAGCATCGTGGGAAGGTTGGAGAGGATACAGACCATTCTGGTCGTTGACCGGAAGGATCCCGTCTCCAGCATCAAATACTTTCAAAATGCCCTGAAAAAAGACCCCAACAGCCCGGACGCGCTGTACGGTCTGGCGGTCAGCCAGGGAAGACTCGGCAAGACATCCGAATCCTTTGCAAACTTCCATGCGGCACTGTCCATGTCCCCTGACGATCCTGACATCCTCCGCGATCTGGGGATCAGCTATTTCAATCTCGGGAGGATGACGGACGCAACGGACGCCCTCCAGAGGGCCTACCGCGCCAACAGGGAAGATGCCAACACCATCCTGTACCTGGGGAGGGCATACACGGCCACGGGAGAGTACAGCGCCGCCCTCGAGCTCTATCAGAAATTGCTGAAGAAGAATCCGGATGACGCTCCGGTGCACCACAATCTGGCGATGCTCTACGGGAAGCTCGGCATGCAGGGGGAATCCCACTATCACTTCGGCATCTTTTTTAAGAAGGAGCGCAGATCCAAGAGTGCCCTCTTCCACTTCAAGGCGGCCCAGACTTCTTTCCCGCCCGGCACCGAAATGGCCGGGAAGATCACGGAAGAGATAGATTCCCTGGAAAAAAATTCCCCCGACAGTGAAGAGGGGCGCCCGAAGAGCAAGTTGTTTTAAAAAGCGTGCTCGCCGTGAATACCCCACTCGGCGCATTGACATTTCGCATCCATGTGCTATCTTCCCCGGGCATATGACACTTTTCAGGAGGCACAGATGAACATCACCGTAACAGGAGGGGCTCTCGCGGATTTCGACTGCTCAGTACTGCTCGTGGGACATTTCGAAGGCAACAAAATACCGGAAGGGGCGGCCCGCCTCCTCGACAAGCGGTGCAGCGGCCTTATCAGCGAGCTGATCGACGGAGGGGATTTTGAGGGAAAGCTGTACACCTCTTCTGTCGTGTACACCAGAGGATCGATCCCCGCCAAGAGGATACTGATCGCCGGCCTCGGCAGGAAGGAAGAGTTCGACCTCGAAAGACTGCGGGGGGTCTCCTCGAAGGCGGCCCAGAAGATCCGCGATCTGGGTATACCGCGGGTGGCCGCATCCCTCGATTTCGGCGAGACGGAACTCTCCATGGGAGACGCGGTGAGAGCCGCTGTTGAAGGAGCGCTGCTCGGCCTGTACCGCTTCACCCCCTACAAGACGACCGAAGAGGATAGAAAGGGCGACATAACCGATCTCACCATCGTGGAGGACCGGCCCGAACTTATTGAAGACAGCAAGAAAAGCGCACAGACGGCACAGACTATTTCACAGGCGGTTTACTGCGCGAGGGACCTCGTCTCCGCGCCATCCAACGACATGACCCCCTCCATCCTTGCGGACAAAGCCGGCGCCATCGCCGCGGAGACCGGCCTCACCTTTGAGGTGCTCGATGAGGCCGCCATGGAAAAGCTGGGGATGAACGCCCTCCTCGGCGTGGCGAGGGGGAGCGCCGAAGAGGCGCGGCTGATAGTCCTCGAACACAAGGGTGGGAAAAAAGATACCCCCCCCGTGGTCCTGGTCGGCAAGGGGATCACCTTCGACAGCGGGGGGATCTCCATCAAGCCCTCCGACAAGATGGATGAGATGAAATCGGACATGGCCGGCGGCGCCGCGGTGATCGCCGCGATCAAGGCGGCAGTCGACCTGAAGCTCCCCCTGAACGTGGTGGCCATCGTCCCCGCGACGGAGAACCTTCCGGGCGGGAGGGCGTACAAACCGGGAGACGTGCTGAAGACCATGTCAGGTCTGACGGTAGAGGTCAAGAACACCGACGCCGAGGGGCGTCTGATCCTGGCGGACGCCCTCACCTTCGCGAAAAAGTACCATCCGGCGGCGATCGTCGATATCGCCACGCTGACCGGGGCCTGCGTCGTGGCGCTGGGCGATTACCTTGCCGGGATGATGGGAACGGATACAGGGCTGAAGGAAGCGATCTCCGCCGCCTCGGCCGCCACGGGCGAGATGGTGTGGGAGCTCCCCCTGTGGCACGAGTACGAAGAGCTGATAAAGAGCGACGTGGCGGACATCAAGAACGTCGGGACACGGGCGGGGGGCACCATAACCGCCGGCCTCTTCCTCAAGCGGTTCGCGGGTGACTGCCCGTGGGTGCACCTCGACATCGCCGGTCCCGCGCTCCTGGCAAAGGACAAACCGTATATCCCCAAAGGCGCGTCCGGGATCGGCGTCCGGCTTCTCACGCAATTCCTGATGGATCGGAGCCATGTCTCATCACATCCTTGACATACAGGGGCTGAAGACACACTTCGCGACACGGAACGGCACGGTCAAGGCCGTCGACGGGGTGGGCATCTCCGTCGACAGGGGGGACACCCTGGGGATCGTCGGTGAGTCCGGGTGCGGCAAGACCGTCCTCGCCCTGTCCATCATGCGGCTGATACCGACCCCGCCCGGCCGCATTGTGGGAGGGAAGATCCTCTTCAAAGGGACCGATCTCCTCGGCCTCGACGAAGACGAGATGCGCGGCCTCCGGGGGAACGAAATTTCCATGATATTCCAGGAGCCGATGAACTCCCTCAACCCCGTCCTGAAGGTGGGAGATCAGATCTCCGAGGTGATCAGACTCCACGAGGGGCTCCCGGAAGAGGAAACGCTTGAGCGCGCCCTCGACATGCTTCGTCTCGTCGGCCTGTCACCCACCCGCGAGACCCTCAGGAGCTACCCCCACCAGATGAGCGGCGGGATGCGTCAGCGGATCATGATCGCGATGGCGCTCGCCTGCAGCCCCGAACTGATGCTCGCGGACGAACCGACGACGGCGCTCGACGTGACCATCCAGGCGCAGATTACCGATCTGATCAACCGGCTGAAAGAGGAGGTGGGGATGTCGGTCATCCTGATCACCCACGACCTGGGAATCGTCGCGGAGATGGCGCAGCACGTCGCCGTGATGTACACGGGGAAAGTGGTGGAACACTGCAGCGCGACCGATCTGTTCTCCACGCCGCTCCACCCGTATACCCGGGGACTGCTGGAATCGACGCCGAAGAAGACCACGAAAAAAGACGGGTACCTCACCGCGATACCCGGCACCGTCCCCAACCTGTACGAACTCCCCTCGGGGTGCAGCTTCCGGAACCGGTGCCCCGACGTCATGGATATATGCGCACAGCAAGAACCGCAGCTGGTGGAGCACACTTCCGGCCACCGGGTGAGCTGCTGGAAGTACCGATGAAAGGCAGGGGTCAGCGCCGATGAATCCGGTCTTACTCCAGATCGAAGGGATAAAAAAATACTTCCCCGTCCGGGGCGACCTTCTCTCCGGCCGGCAGAAGAAGATGGCGCGGGCCGTGGACGGGGTGGATCTGGAAATCTTCAAGGGGGAGACCCTCGGACTGGTGGGGGAATCGGGGTGCGGAAAGACCACGCTCGGCCGCCTCATCACCCGGCTCGAAGAACCGACCGCCGGGAAGATCACCTTCGGCGGCGAGGACATCCTCACCTATTCCCGCAGAGAGCTGAAGACCTTCCGCAGAAAGATACAGCTGATATTTCAGGACCCGTACTCATCCCTGAATCCGCGGATGAGCGCGGGGGCCATCGTGGGAGAGGCCCTCGC